>OCTW013373908.1_pt1 | contig 32418 bp, 29 predicted proteins | sample 1539671 | NCBI WGS metagenome assembly OCTW01 (sample SAMN02144230, study PRJEB22623) | gut metagenome | biome: sheep rumen | host: Ovis aries | place: New Zealand | reverse complement strand
CAAAACAGCAAAAATCCAGAGGCCTTGCTCAAAGCCTTGCAGGACGTAATTCGGTCTGATGAAGAGGTTGCTTAAAGTTGTAAACTACTGATTCTCTATTATAAAAAGCATAGCTAGTATTTTATCACTGTTTCACGTGAAACAATATCGGGGCCGATGAGGTGACGCATGTCTTGGGGAACGGGGGTTTGTACTTGAATCTCTTTGCCGGTAAGAGGATGGCGGAAACACACGCGCCAGGCGTGCAGGGCCTGCCGCTTCATCCTATCACAAGGGCCGCCGTAAGCTGCGTCGCCTAAAAGGGGATGGCCTAGGGCGGAAAAGTGGACGCGGATCTGGTGGGTGCGGCCGGTCAGCAGGTGGAGTTTGAGCAGGGAATATGCAGGCCACGATGCGCTGACCTCGTACTCCGTCAGCGCACGCTTCCCATCTGCGCGCACCTGCCAGTGATTCGCCTTGCTCGTGTCGCGGCCGATGGGCATATCGATACGTCCCTTTTCCCGATTCAGCTGACCAGTCACTAGTGCCAAATACTCGCGGTAAATCTGGCCGTGACACTGCGTCATCGCGTGCTGGATGCGCGCCGATTTGGCGAGGATGACGATGCCCGTCGTATCACGGTCAAGGCGGTAGAGCGGATGGATGCCGGCCGCTTCTCCTCTGCGCCGGAAATAACCGGCCACTGCATGGACGAGCGTGTCGCGCGCTTCGCGATGCGTCGGATGGACGATCATCGCGGCAGGCTTATTGACGATCAGGAAGGCTTCATCCTCGTAGAGGATATCGAGCGGCAGGTCGACGGGCACGACGGGCGACGCTTCCTGCCAGAGCATCGTCAGCTCATCCTCTGCCTTGACGCGCAGGCGAGCATTGCGGACAGCCTTCCCGTTGACAAGGATCGTGCCGTTCCACTTGATGTGTTTCCAGAGCTTCGCCGAAAGCCCCAGTGTGGACGATGCAAGCTGACGGATTTCCCTGCCGTCATGGGCATCATCAACCGTATAAGAAATCTTCACCAGACGTCTCCTCTCTTTTAAAAATAAAAACGGGGCATGTTTCACGTGAAACATGCCCCGCTGCATTAAAGCGGATTCTTTGCCGGAGTGCCGGCCTTGCGCGGGTAGGCCTTCGGCGTCGGCATCGTTTTGGTCACGGTGATGATGGCGCGCTTGTCATCGAGGCCGGGCAGATGGACTTCGCGCATCTCCGTCTTGCTGCCGCCCATGACCTTGATGGCCTTGGCTGCTTCTTCGACTTCCTCGGCGTACGCTCTGCCCTTGAGCGCGAGGAAGTGGCCACCGCGCTTGATAAAAGGCAGGCAGTATTCGCAGAGGATGGGCAGCCTTGCGACGGCGCGCGAGACGGCAAGGTCAAACTGCTCGCGGTATTTTTTGTTGCGCGCCCCCTCCTCTGCCCTCGCGTGGACGCAGTCGACGCCTTCGAGGCCGAGCTCGTCGACGACGGTCTGCAGGAAATTGACGCGCTTCTTCAGGGAATCCATGAGCGTCAGCTTGGCATCAGGGCAGAAGATCTTGAGCGGCAAGCCCGGAAAGCCCGCGCCTGTACCGACATCGATTATCGATACCGCCCCGTGGAACAGTGCCGGATCGTAGGCCGAGAGCGAGTCGACCATGTGCTTGACGGCCACCTCGTGTTCCTCCGTGATGGCAGTGAGATTCATTTTCTCGTTCCACTCCACCAGCAGCTCATAGTAGCGCGTGAACTGCGCGAGCTGCGTCTCACTCAACGTCAGGCCGAAGGCCTCCGCTGCTTTCTTCATCTCATCTCGAAACATCGTGCTGCCCCCTCTCAATCCTTCTCGTTCTCTTCATCATGGACATCGCGAAGCCGCTTCTGCTGCTCGAGCCAGACGAGCAGCACCGAGACGTCAGCCGGCGAGACGCCGCTGATGCGGCCGGCCTGGCCGACCGAGCGCGGGCGGATGGCGGCGAGTTTCTCGCGCGCCTCATCGCGAAGGCTCGGCACATCTTGATAATCAATATCCTCTGGCAGGAGCTTCGCCTCGAGTTTCTCCATGTGCGCGACCTGCTCGAGCTGCTTCTTGATGTAGCCCTCGTATAGGATGGCAGTCTCGACCTGCTGGCGCACTTCCTTTGCGAGCTCCGGCAGCTCCGGATACGCGAGGCGCAGCTTCTCGTAGTCGACCTGCTGGCGGCGCAGGAGGTCGGCAAGCGGCTGCGCGCTCTTGATGGGCTCGATGCCGGCAGTCGTCAGGCGCTCATTCGTCTCCTGGCTCGGATTGATCGTCGTCTCCTTGAGCAATTTCATCGCTGCGTCGATGGCCGCTTTCTTTGCCGTGAAGCGCGCCCAGCGGTCATCCTTGACGAGGCCGACGCGCCGGCCGTACGGCGTCAGGCGCAGGTCAGCGTTATCCTGGCGCAGAAGAAGACGATATTCAGCACGGCTCGTCATGATGCGGTACGGCTCATTCGTCCCCTTCGTCACAAGGTCATCGATGAGCACGCCGATGTACGCCTCTGAGCGCTTGAGAATGAGAGGCTCTTGCTTCTTTATGAACATCGCCGCATTGATGCCGGCGATGATGCCCTGTGCCGCAGCCTCCTCATAGCCCGACGTGCCATTGGCCTGCCCCGCCGAGAAGAAGCCATGGATGGCCTTGAACTCCAGCGTCGGCTTGAGCTGCGTCGGGTCGATGCAATCGTACTCAATGGCATAGCCCGCGCGCATGACGTGCGCGTGCTCGAGGCCCGGTATCGTCTTGAGGAAGGCGAGCTGTACATCCATCGGCATGCTCGTGCTCATGCCCTGCACGTAGACTTCATTCGTGTGCAGTCCTTCCGGCTCAAGGAAGAGCTGGTGGCGGTCCTTGTCCGGGAAGCGCAGGATCTTTGTCTCGATGGACGGGCAGTAGCGCGGGCCGATGCCCTCGATGATGCCGTTGGCCATCGGCGCGCGGTCCATGTTGTCGCGCAGGATCTTGTGGGTCGCCTCATTCGTGTACGTCAGCCAGCACGGCACCTGCTCGCGCGTCTCTTCATCGCTCATGAACGAGAAGTTGCGCGCCTCCTCATCGCCCGGCTGGATCTGCATCTTCTCGTAATCGAGCGTGCGCGCATCGACACGGGCGGGCGTGCCCGTCTTGAAGCGCATGAGGCGGATGCCCGCCGCCTTGAGCGAATCCGAGAACTTCATCGCCGGGCGCTGTCCGTTCGGGCCGCCGCTGTAGGTATGCTCGCCGACGATGATGCGGCCCTTGAGGTAGGTGCCCGTCGCCATGATGATGGCCGGCGCAAGGTAGACCTCCCCCGTCTCGACGAGGACGCCGCGCACGGCCTTCTTGTCCTCGGTGAGCAGCAGGTCCGTGATGAGGATTTGCTTGACATCGAGGTTCTCTGTCTTCTCGCACGTCTCCTTCATCGTGAACTGGTAGAGCTTCTTGTCCGCCTGCGCGCGCAGCGCATGGACAGCGGGGCCCTTGCCCGTGTTGAGCATGCGGAACTGTATGCAGGTCTTGTCCGCATTGACGCCCATCTCGCCGCCGAGCGCATCGAGCTCGCGCACGAGATGGCCTTTGCCCGGGCCGCCGACCGACGGGTTGCAGGGCATCAGAGCGATATTGTCCATCGAGAGCGTCGCCAGGAGCGTCTTGCAGCCGATGCGCGCGGCGGCCAGAGCCGCCTCCACGCCGGCATGGCCAGCGCCGATGACGATGACATCGTATGATCCAGCGGTAAACAACGAAAATCCCCCTTATCTATATTAGGTATGAACTGATTTATTTGCCAATGCAGAACTTGCTGAAGATCTCATTGATGATATCCTCCCCGACCGTCTCGCCCGTGAGCTCGCCGAGCTTTTCCCAGGCAGAGCGCAGGTCGATGGAGATGAAGTCGAGGCCCATCGAGGCCTCTATCGTGCGGATGGAAGCCTCGAGGTGCTCGTCCGCCTGGCGCAGGATCTCGGCCTGGCGCGCGTCCGTGACAAAGGTGCCCTCCTGTCCGGCCTGCGTGCCTGCGTAGACCTTTGCGGTAATGGCATTCGTGAGGTCGGCGAGTCCATCCTGCGTGCGCGTCGAGATCGTGATGACGGTGACATCCTTTCCAGCGCGCTCCTGCAGCATCGCCGGTGTGACAACGGCTGCGAGGTCGTCCTTGTTGAGCAGCAGGATGGCTTCCCGCCCGCGGACGAGCTTCAGGATCTCCGCGTCCTCGCTGTCGAGCGGGCGCGAGGCGTCGAAGAGCGCGAGGATAAGCGAAGCCTCCTTGACATAGGAGCGCGCCTTCTCGACGCCGATGCGCTCGACGACATCGTCCGTCGCGCGGATGCCCGCCGTGTCGATGATGCGCAGCGGGATGCCGCCGACGTCGGCGTACTCTTCAATGGAGTCGCGCGTCGTGCCCGGCACATCCGTGACGATGGCCCGCTCCTCGCGGAGCAGGGAATTGAGCAGGCTCGACTTGCCAACATTCGGCTTGCCGATGATAGCCGTCAAGAGACCGTCGCGGAGAATCCGGCCGGCATGAGCCGTCTTCAATAGATTTGCGATTTTGTTGCGTATCTCAACCACATTTTTCTCGATATCGTACGTCAGGATATCGTCGACTTCATCCTCGGGGAAGTCAATCGCGGCCTCGATATGCGCAATCATGCCGAGGACGTCGTGGCGCATTGCCTGGATCTCCTTCGAGAAGTGGCCTGTCAGGTGGCCGGCCGCCATCGTCAGGGACGTCTCCGTGCGCGCCTGGATGATGTCCATGACGGCCTGCGCCTCTGAGAGGTCAAGACGCCCGTTGAGGAAGGCGCGCTTCGTGAACTCGCCACGCTCTGCCGGCCTTGCACCGGCCTTCCACGTGAGCTCCAACGTCTTGCGCAGTGTCATGAGGCCGCCGTGGCACTGCAGCTCCACGACATCCTCCACCGTGTACGAATGCGGCGCTAGCATGACGAGCGCCAGCGCCTCGTCGATGACCTTGCCCGCCTCATCCACGATATGGCCGTAGACGGCGCGATGGCTGCCCGCCATGACGAGCGGTTTGCCGTTCTTCGCCCGGAACACTTTGCCGGCCGTCTTCAGGGCATGCTCGCCGCTGATGCGGATGACGCCGATGCCGCCCTCGCCCTGCGGCGTCGCGATTGCACTGATCGTATCTCCCTGCTGCATACTGGGTCTCCTTTCTCAATCCTTGTCAAAAACTCCGTCAAATACATCAAAAAGGGCCTGCTCCCAGAAGGAGAAAGCCCTTTCACAGCTCTCTTATCTTGCTGTCTGCCTCCGGGAAACGAATCAGTCTTACTCGTTTTCCCGGCCGCGCTGGCTGCCTTCCGCCCGACGGCGGCGACGCGGCACGATGACGACGTAGCGGCGCGGCTCATCGCCGGCGCTGTACGTCGATACCTTGCGGCTGTCCTGCAGCGCCATGTGAATGATCTTGCGCTCATGGCGGTTCATCGGCTCGAGGTGGATCTCCTGGCCGATGCGGCAGGCCTTCTCTGCCAGATGGCCCGCGAGGCGCGTGAGCGTCTCCTCGCGGCGGGCACGGTACCCCTCGATATCGAGGAGCACGTGCAGGCGCTCGCCCGAAACGCCGCGGTTGGCCGCGAGATTCGTCAAGTACTGCAATGCATCGAGCGTCTGGCCGTGCTTGCCGATGAGGATGCCGAGGCTCTCGCCCTCGATCTGGAAGAGGACACCCTCCTCCGTCTCCGAGTGCTGCAGCTCGACCTCGATCTTCATCGCCGCAAAGACATCATCGAGGAACTTGCGTGCGCGCTCTTCCTGCTCTGCGAGCGAGACGTCCGGCTTGGCAGCCGTCTCCGTCGCTTCGGCCTCTTCTCCGAGGCGCGTCTCCAGCTCCGCCATATCGGCAGACGGGTCCTTTGCGTCGAGGTCTGCCGATGCGCTCGTATCGATCTCACGGACGCGGATGCGCGCATCCCTGCGGCCGATCAGGCCGAGGAAGCCGCGCGAAGGCTGCTCGAGCACTGTGTACTCCAGGCTCGCGGGCGCACAGCCGAGGTCCGAGGCAGCCGCGTCAAGCGCCGCCTCGACCGTCCGGCCGGTCCATTCCATGGTTTCTGCCATATCAGGCAGCCTCCTTTTTCTTGTCGTCGTTGCGGTACATCCACCACTGCTGCGCGATCTGGACGATGTTCATCGTGACCCAGTAGAGAACGAGACCGGACGGGAAGTTCAAGCTGATCCAACCGATGAAGAGCGGCATGACCGTCATCATGATCTTCATCTGCTGGTTCATCTCCGTCGTCGTCTGCTTCTGCTGCAGGAACGTCGTCAGAGCCGAGAGGACCGGCAGGATGTAGTACGGATCAGGATCCGACATGTTCGGCAGCCAGAGGAAGGCAGCCGACTCCGGCGTCGGATACGTGAAATTGTAGAGCGCGTAGTACATGCCCATGAGGATCGGCATCTGGATGAGCAGCGGCAGGCAGCCAGCCAGCGGGTTGACGCCGGCCTCCTTGTAGAGCGCGCCGACCTTCTGCTGCATGACCTGCGGATTGTCCTTGTACTTCTCCTGGATCTTCTTCATCTTCGGAGAGAGCTCCTGCATGGCCTTCATCGACTTGACCTGCTTGACCGTCAGCGGGTAGAGCAGCATCTTGATGAGGATCGTCAGCAGGACGATGGCCACGCCGTAGCTGCCGAAGCCTGCAAGGTCCGTCACATTATAGAGTGCCTGCAGCACAACGTGCAGGAGATTCTCGATCGGTTCGAATATCGTTCCAAAGAAACCCAATATATCACATCCTAATCTTCACAAAAATAACAGTATCACATACGCCCGGCCTCACGGCACGGGATCATAGCCGCCCTTGTGGAACGGGTGGCAGCGCAGGATGCGCTTGAGGGCCAGCCAGCCCCCACGCCGGGCTCCATAACGCTCGATGGCCTCGAGCGCGTATTCAGAACACGTCGGGACATAGCGGCAGGAAGGCGGGAACATCGGCGAAATGAATCCGCGATAGAACCGCACCAACAGAAGAAACAGTGTCTTCAAGCTCAGGACCTCTTTTGCCTTGCAGTCGATTTCCCAGACGACGCCTTGCGGGGCGCCGCATGCCTCGGCCCGTGAAAGGCGCGCAGGTCCTTCTTCGAGCCCTTGAAGATGCCCGCCTGCTGGCCGAGCTGCAGGAAAGCCCGCTCGACAACAGGGCACTTGACATCGACGATGGGCTTGCGGCCGACGAGCAAGAGAGCCGCATCCTCGCGGACGCGGTCCTGGTTCAGCCGGTACGTCTCGCGCAGCAGGCGCTTGACGCGGTTGCGCGTGACGGCACAGCCGAGCTTCTTGCCGGCGGCAAAGCCGACGCGCCCGCGCACCCCGTCCGACGGGAATACGTACAGCACAAAGTAGCGGTTCGCAAAGGAACGGCCACTGCGGTAGACACGTTGGAAATCACTGCGGCGCTTGATGATCCGTCTTCTCGGTAAGGTAAGCATTCGCATTTCCCCAAAATCCAATCAGTAGTAAAAACGGTAAAAGATAAGCAAAAAAGGCCACCGAAGTGACCTCATCCGATTTATGCCGAAAGCTTCTTTCTACCGCGCTGGCGTCTTCTCTTCAGAACGAGACGGCCGCCCTTCGTCTTCATGCGCTCACGGAAGCCATGGGTCTTCTTTCTCCAATGGTTGTTCGGCTGGAAAGTCTGTTTCATGTGTGTAACACCTCCTTCTGGATTTGTGTCTGAGACTAATTGGCTGTATAGAAGCATAGTATCAGATTTTAACTATGTCAAATTATAGACTACCGACTCGCGGCCTGTCAAGGATTTTCCCTTGTCTTTTTCCCGTCAGACTGTGGATATTTTCAGGCTTATGGCCACTTGCACACAGAAAAACTGTTGATAAGTCACGCTAGTTTTGATAAGATATTGTTGATTATTGTGCGGAAAACCCCATTGGTGCCCTGCGAGGCAAGGCTCGTAAACATAAGATACTGTAAGATATCATCCACATTTCCCGCCTCTATCCCAAGGAACGACTATACTTATCCACAGCTGTGGATAAAAATGTGGATAACGTTATGCACCTGTGGAAAAAGTTTCTACATATTCTAATAGCAGGAAAGGATTTTTTTCATGGAGCAGACACAGCTGCAGGCTGTCTGGGAGCAGATCCTCACCAAGATGAAGGAAACTCTCGCCGAGTCAGCCTTCAAGTGGTTCAAGTCGGTCAAGCCGCTCTCCCTGACCGACGACGGATTTGTCCTGAGCGTCCAGAACGACCTCGTCAAGGACTGGATCACCAGCCACTACCTCACGATCGTCGAGGACGCGGTCAGCGCCGTACTGGGCAGCAAGCACAAGGTGAGCTTCCAGGTCGTGCCCGAAGCACAGCCTGAAGTGGAGCCAGCCAAGAAGGAGACAGCTGGAGAAGAAGAGACGGCCGCCAGTCACAGCAGCAGCCGCAAGAAAGAAGACCCCAATCAGGGAAGCCTCTTCCAGGACCAGCCGCCCGCCCCTGTCGATAACGGCGACATGCACATCGTCGCGCCGGGCGACCGCTCGTCGCTGAACCCGAAGTACACCTTCGAGACGTTCGTGACAGGCAGCTCGAACCGCTTTGCCCATGCGGCCGCCATGGCCGTTGCCGAATCGCCAGGCAAGGTCTACAACCCGTTCTTCATGTACGGCGGCGTCGGCCTCGGCAAGACACATCTCATGCACGCCATCGGCAACCGCGTGCTGCAGAACCACCCCGAGATGCGCGTGCTCTACGTCTCGAGTGAGCAGTTCACCAACGAGATCATCCGCGCCATCCAGGAGGGCAAGGCCGAGCTCTTCCGCCAGAAATACCGGACGATCGACGTCCTGATGGTCGACGATATCCAGTTCCTTTCCGGCAAGCAGAGCACGCAGGAAGAATTCTTCAACACCTTCAACGCGCTGCACGTCGCCGACAAGCAGATCATCCTGTCGTCCGACCGCCCGCCGCGCGAAGTCCAGAAGCTCGAAGACCGCCTGCGCTCGCGCTTCGAGGGCGGCCTGATCACCGACATCCAGGCGCCTGACCTCGAGACGCGCATCGCCATCCTCAAGAACAAGGCGCTGCTCGACCACGTCGACGTGCCGAACGATGTCCTGATGTTCATCGCCAACCGCATCGACAGCAACATCCGCGAACTCGAGGGCGCCCTGACGCGCGTCGTCGCCTACGCTTCCCTCATCAAGAAGCCCGTCACGACAGATGTCGTCGCCGAGGCCCTCAAGGACGTCTTCCCGAACAACCATAAGAAAGAGGTCACGCTCGAAGTCATCCAGGAGATTGTCGCCACCTACTTCAAGATCCGCATCGAGGACCTCCATTCCAAGAAACGCACGCGCAGCATCGCCTTCCCGCGCCAGATTGCCATGTACCTCTGCCGCGAGCTCACCGACACCTCGCTGCCGCAGATCGGCAATTTCTTCGGCGGGCGCGACCACACGACGGTCCTGCACGCCTACGACAAGATCGCCAAAGAGCGCGAGGAAAACGCCAAGCTTCATAAGATCATCAAAGACCTCATCGAGAGCATCCAGAAGATGTAAATGCCCCACAGGTTGCCGTGGATAACCCTGTGGAGAAGCCTCTGGATTTCCTGTCGATGGATTGTGGATAACCGCTAGGGGAGATTATCACCGTGGATACTGTGGATAACCTCCCCTATTGTTATGAACAAGTTACCCACAGCCAACTGTGCGCTCCTGCAAAGCCTCAGGCGACTTATCCACTTTTCCACATGGCCTACTACTACGTCGGCTATTTATATAAATATTTTAGTTATATCATAAAAAAAAGAGAGAAGGCCCCAAAGTATGAAAATCACATGCAATAAGAACGAGCTCACCAATGCCCTGCAGATCGTCGCTCGCGCCGTAGCCAGCAAACCGCAGACCCCCATCCTCTCTGGCATTTACCTGAGAGCCGAAGGCACGACCTTGGAACTCCAGGCCACAAATTATGAGATTGGACTCGTCGCACGCATCGAAGCAGAGATCGAGGAAGCAGGCGAGCTGACCGTGGGTGGCCGTTATTTCCAGGAAGTTGTCCGCAAACTACCTGGAGAAAACGTCAAACTCGCATGCGCAGCCGATGAAAAGATCGTCCACATCGAGTCCGCCATGGCCAAGTTCACGCTGCTCTCCATGAACGCAGCCGAGTTCCCGACCATCCAGCCGCTCGAAGGCAATCTCGACTTCGCCATCAAGGACAATATCCTGCGCGACCTCATCAAGAAGACCGTTTTCGCCTGCAGCAACGATGAAGCAAGACCTGTCTTCACGGGCTGTTCCTTAGAGGTCACCGAAAACAAGGTCACGATGGCCGCCACGAACACACATCGCCTCTCCGTCAAGTCCGAGACATTTGACCAGAGCATCGGCAATATCAAGGTCATCATCCCCTCGCGCATCCTGCAGGAACTCCTGCACAACATGTCCTCGGACATCCCGACAGATGTCAAGATCTCCTGCTCCTACAACCAGATCAGCTTCTCGTTCGACAATCTCTACATGACCTCGCGCCTCATCGAGGGCCAGTTCCCGAACTACCGCGGCGTCATCCCGCCGGAGTTCGCGACGCACGTCAAGACGGACACCGCTTCTTTCGCCGCTGCTGTCGACCGCATCTCCCTTATCGCGAGAGCCGGTGTCTACAACACCATCAAGCTCGAGTTTGCCGGCGACCAGATCCACATCACCTCGAACAACCCGGAGATCGGCAACGCCGAGGAGTACATCCCCGCTGAGATCGACGGTCCGGACATCGCCATCGCCTTCAACGCACAGTACATCATCGACGTCCTCAAGAACATCGACAGCAAGACATGCCGCATCGGCCTCAACCAGCCGCTCTCCCCTGCTTCCATCCAGGAAGAGGACGACGACAGCTTTGTCTACATCGTGACGCCGGTCCGCACGAACCATTGACTTAGACTCCTGCGCTGAGCGCAGGAGGATTGCATAAAGGAGATACATATGAACATCGAAGAAGTCAAGATCGACACCGAAGAGATCCAGCTCGACCAGTTCCTCAAGTGGGCTGGCGTGCTCGCATCCTGCGGCGAGACGAAGACCCTGATCGCAGAGCGCCGCATCAAGCGCAACGGCGAAGTCGAGTCGGCGCGCCGCCGCAAGCTCCACGATGGCGATGTCGTAGAGGTCGAAGGACTCGGCGCCTGGAAAGTCGTCCATGAGGTTCACGAGAAAGGCTGAAACAGGAATGCATGTTCGTTCTTTAAAGCTGAGAAATTATCGGAACTATTATGAGCTCGAACTCGCCTTGCAGCCGGGCATCAACATCTTTCTCGGGCCGAATGCCCAGGGGAAGACGAATGTCATCGAGGCCATCTACTATGCCTCGCTCGGCCATTCGCACCGGACCCATCTCGATGCCGAGCTCATCCGCTGGGATGCTGCCGAGGGTTGCATCATCCTCGACTTCGACCGGCGCGGTGTGGCCAATCACCTCGAGTTCCAATTCAGCCGGGCGAAGCGCCGCCGCATCCTCCTGAACGGCCATCCCATTCGCCTCAAGGAGCTCATCGGCAGCATCAACACTGTACTGTTCTCGCCAGAGGATCTGTTCCTCATCAAAGGAGCGCCGGCCGGACGCCGGCGCTTTTTAGACGGCGAGATCTCGCAGGCGAGCCCTGCCTACTACCACGAGCTCATCGAGTTCAACCGCATCATCAGCCAGCGCAACACGCTCCTCAAGCGCATCCGCGAGCGCCGCGCCGACACCTCGATGCTGCCGCTCTGGGATGAGCAGCTCGTCACGAGCGCCGAGAAGATCGTCCGCAAGCGCCTCGAGGCCGTGCGCAAGCTCAATATGCTCGCCAATCTCATGCAGCGCCGCATCTCGAGCGATCAGGAGAACCTGACCGTCAGCTACGAGATACACGGCGGCGAGGACATGACAAAGCCCTTTGCTTCATGGTATAATGAAATGCTGAGGAAATCGCAGGAGACGGACATCCTGCGCGGTTCGACGAGCTACGGTCCCCACCACGATGACATCGTGCTGACGGTCAACGGCATCAACCTGCGCACCTTCGGCTCGCAGGGACAGCAGCGCACCGGCGTGCTCTCGCTGAAGCTGGCCGAGCTCGAGTTCCTGCGCTCCGAGACGGGCGAGTACCCCATCCTGCTGCTCGACGATGTCATGAGCGAGCTCGACGTCAAGCGGCGCCAGCAGCTCCTGCACTTCATCCGGCGCGAGCGCATCCAGACGCTCATCACGGCGACGGATGCCGCCTATTTCCCGGCAGAGGGCATGGGGCAGTACTACCATGTCCGCAGCGGTCAGATATCGACTTGACGATTTGACAGGATGTTGGAGTCAGGAGACAAGACGGAGGTGGCAGCATGGCGAAGCGCACACCGGGCCTCGAGAAGGTGGTCAGCATCATCCCGAAGGCCCTGCACGAGCTCGGCTCAAAGCAGGAGCGCGAGTTCTACCAGCACTGGGTGCTCTGGCACTGGGCCGACATTGTCGGCGAGGCATACGCAGAGAACGTCAAGGCCGTGCGCATCGAGCGCGGCTCACTCTACGTCTACTGCCGCAATGCCGCCTGGAGCAACGAGACGCGCTACCAGATGCCGCGCATCATCCAGCAGGTCAACAACTACGCGGGCGGCGAGATGGTCAAGGAAATCCGGTTCAGCCGCTTCTGGCGCGAGGAAGACTGGGCTCCGCAGCGGGCCGACGAGGAAAGGGCAGAGAAGGAAGTGCCAGAGGTCAATGTCGGCCACGAGCGGGCCAAGATGGTGCTCACGCCGGACGACCTAGCGGCCGCCGAGAAGATCGGCTCGGGCACAGAGGACGAGGACATCGCCCTCAAGGTCCGACAGCTCTACCGCAAAGACCGCCAGCTCGACAAGCTGCGCCTCGCGCGCGGCTGGAAGCCCTGTCCCACCTGCGGCCGTCTCAGACCGCCTCAGGCCGCCGCCTGCAGCCATTGCCGCAGGCAGGCAGGGGAAGATATACGCGCGCGGGTTCGCGCCGTCCTGCGGGACATCCCGTGGGCGCGCTGCAAGGAGGTCTGCGAGTACGTGCCTGAGTGCACGCCGCAGCTCCTCAACGAGCAGCGCGCCGCCCTCGTCCAGCTCATGGCCTCGAAGGTCGCGGCCAACGACCGCACGAGCATGGAGGCCAAGACACTCGTCATGCTCTACCGCTGCCTGCCGCCCGACAAGCTGACCGACGAGGCTGTCAAGCGGGCCCTCTACGAGCTGCGCTTCAGCATGTACTGGCCGCCCGGCTACACGCCGCCGAAGCGCTACGAGGCCATCCCGCTGCGCCGCGCCGCGAAGCGCCAGTACGGCAAGGGCCATCAGGAAGGCAACCCCAAGAGCAGCGGTGCAAGCGAAGAGAAAGGATGAGGCAGCATGTTCCTGCATCTCGGCAATGATGTCTCCGTGCGCACGCGCGACATCATCGCGATCTACGACTACGTGGGATTCTTCGTCAAGGATAATCCAGACAACAAGCGCTACTTCGCGCGGTGCAAAGCCGAGGGGAAGGTGTGGCGGACGACGGCTTCGATGGACCTCGTCAAGTCCATCGTCATCACGAAGGACAGGATCTATCTGTCCGGCATCTCCACACTCGCCCTCAAGAACCGCACGCGCGCGATTTACGATATGGGTAAGTAACGACTAAAAGGGAGCAAAGAGTTTTTATGGCAAACGATAACGATAAGAAATCCATCGACCTGACTTTGACGCCGGATGATCAGCCGGAGGCTGCTCCTGCGCCGCAGCAGGAGGCCGAGGACCTCACGGATAAGGACCTCGACACGACGGGCGTCGAGATCCACACGGATGAGTCGAGCGCCGAAGTCACGGCTGTCGAGGCCGACTACGGCGCCGAGCAGATCCAGATCCTCGAGGGGCTCGAGGCTGTCCGCATGCGCCCGGGCATGTACATCGGCAGCACGAGCGAGCGCGGCCTGCACCATCTCGTCTACGAGGTCGTCGACAACTCCATCGATGAGGCGCTCGCCGGCTACTGCGACCACATCGACGTGACGATCCACAAGGACAACAGCATCACGGTCGTCGACAACGGCCGCGGCATCCCGGTCGACATGCACGAGAGCGGCAAGCCGGCCGTCGAGGTCGTCCTGACCGTCCTGCACGCGGGCGGCAAGTTCGGCGGCGACGGCTACAAGGTGTCGGGCGGCCTGCACGGCGTCGGCGTTTCCGTCGTCAACGCCCTGTCGACGAGCATGGAAGTCCAGGTCAAGCGCGACGGAAAGATCTACGAGATCGCCTTCAAGCGCGGCGTGACGACGAAGCCGCTGACAGTCGTCGGCACGACGGCAGAGACGGGGACGCGCGTCCACTTCGTGCCGGACCCGGAGATCTTCTCGGTCACGACGTACAGCTACGAGACGCTGCGCCATCGCCTGCGCGAGCTCTCCTTCCTCAACCACGGCATCACGATCGGCCTGCACGACGAGCGCGTCGAGCCTGTCCGCAGTGAGTCGTTCCACTTCGAGGGCGGCATCAGCTCGTTCGTCGAGCACCTCAACCGCAAGAAAGAAGTGCTGAACCCCGAGCCCATCTACTTCAACGGCGTCAAGGACGCGACTGTCGTCGAGATCGCCATGCAGTACAACGACAGTTACCAGGAGAATATCTACTCCTTCGTCAACAACATCAACACGGAAGAGGGCGGCACGCACCTCGCCGGCTTCAAGCTCGCGCTGACGCGCGCAGCCAATGACTTCGCGCGCAAGCAGGGCATCCTCAAGGACAAGGACTCCAACCTCTCGGGCGACGATGTGCGCGAGGGCCTGACCTGTGTCATCAGCCTCAAGATCCGCGAGCCGCAGTTTGAGGGACAGACGAAGACGAAGCTCGGCAATTCCGAGGTCCGCGGCATCGTCGACTCTATCGTCACGGAGGGCCTCTCCGAGTACTTCGACGAGAACCCGGCCATCACGAAGCGCATCATCGAGAAGGCCATCATGGCCTCCCGTGCGCGCGAAGCCGCCCGCAAGGCACGCGAGCTCACGCGCCGCAAGAACGCCCTCGAGGTGTCGAGCCTGCCGGGCAAGCTCGCCGATTGCTCCGTCAAAGATCCGGAGCAGGCCGAGATCTACCTCGTCGAGGGTGATTCCGCAGGCGGCTCCGCCAAGCAGGGCCGCGACCGCCGCTTCCAGGCCATCCTGCCGCTGCGCGGCAAGATCCTCAACGTCGAGAAGGCACGTCTCGACAAGATCTTCGCCAATGCCGAGATCCGCACGATGATCACGGCCTTCGGCACGGGCATCAGCGAGGACTTCGACCTCTCGAAGCGCCGCTACGGCAAGATCATCATCATGACTGATGCCGATGTCGACGGCGCCCACATCCGCACGCTGCTCCTCACGTTCCTCTACCGCTACATGAAGCCGCTCATCGAGCACGGCCACGTCTACATCGCCCAGCCGCCGCTCTACCAGATCCGCAAGGGCAAGAAGCACTGGTACACCTACAGCGACGATGAGCTCGCAAGAAAGCTCGACGAAGTCGGCCGCGACGGCGTGACCGTCCAGCGCTACAAAGGCCTCGGCGAGATGAACCCAGAGCAGCTCTGGGAGACGACGATGGACCCGGAGGGCCGCACGATGCTGCGCGTCGAGATGGAGGACGCCGAAGAAGCCGACGAGCTCTTCACCATCCTCATGGGCGACAAGGTCGAGCCGCGCCGCCAGTTCATCGAAGAGAACGCCAAGCTCGTGCGCAACCTCGATATCTGATTTTTTGACGTTTCTCTTGTCAAACACGACGAAATATGCTATATTGAGCATACGATATACGAGTACTTCCAACAGGGGGAGTAGCTGAACGGCCACCATCGTCAGGACGGAGCAATCCCGGTGCGGCCGGCGCTAGCAAGCAAGACCCTGCCCTATCACCGCCATTTTCGGCGGCGCATAGGGCAGGGTTTTTCGTATACGCTGTAGAACTCTATCAAGAAGAGCCCCTGCCAGCTGGGCAAGAGCTCGGAAGCATAGGGATTTATCTTAGGGGAGTGAATCGATTGGAAAATTTCTTTGCGGGGATGTTCTCGCCGGAATGGCTCGCAGCGCTCTCGGGCATCTTGCTGCTCGACCTGCTGCTCTCCGGCGATAACGCCATCCTCATCGCCCTGGCCTGCAAGAACCTGCCGCATGAGATGCGCCGCAAGGCCATCATCGTCGGCGGCCTCGGCGCCGTCTTCGTGCGCATCGTCTGCACGCTCTTTGCGACAGGGCTGCTCGCCTCGCCGTACATCGAGTTCATCGGCGGAGCCGCTCTCGTCGTCATTGCTGTCAAGCTCGTGACCGACCACAGCGACGGGCGCGTCGAGGACGGCGGCAGCCACCCGACTACCTTCGGCCAGGCCGTGCGCACGATCCTGATTGCCGACTTCATCATGAGCATCGACAACATCCTCTCGCTCGCCGGCGTCGCCAACACCGTGCCAGAGGGCAAGTGGAGCCTGATCATCTGCGGCCTCATGATCTCCATCCCCATCGTCCTGTTCGGCGCTCAGATCTTCCTGATGATCATGCTCAAGGTCCCCGCCCTGATTTACCTTGGCGCTGGCATCCTCGGCATGACAGCCGCCGAGCTCATGACCGAGGACAAGGCGCTCGGCATCTACCTCGCCCCCTACGCCCTCGAGCTCAAAGTCATCTTCGTCATCGCCGTCTTGCTCATCGGCTACGCCATCAACCGCCGCCGCGAGCAGCAGAGTTAATCAAGCAATAAATAAACGAGATATATCCTAGGAGGGATTATCATGAATATGAACAATATCAAGACCGTGATGCTCATGGTCCTCATGGCCGTCATCATGATGCTCATCGGCGGGCTCGTCGGCGGCCGCACCGGCCTCACCGTCATGCTCTTCTTCTCCATCGCCATGAACATCTACAGCTACTGGTGCAGCGACTCACTCGTCCTGCGCTGGAGCGGCGCCCAGGAAGTCACCCGCGAACAGGCACCGCAGCTCTACGACCTCGTCGAGAAACTCGCGAGCCGCGCCGGCCTACCCATGCCGCGCGTCTGCATCATCGACGCCGATGAGCCGAATGCCTTCGCCACCGGCCGCAACCCCGAGCACGCTGCCGTTGCCGTCACCACCGGCATCATGCGCGTTCTCGACTACAACGAGATCTCCGGCGTCCTCGCCCACGAGCTCGCCCACGTCAAGAACCGCGACATCCTGACCTCCACCATCGCCTCCATGATGGCCACCGTCATCTCCTACGCCGCCCAGTTCTTCATGTTCTTCGGCGGCTCCAGCGACGATGATGACGGCGTCAACCCGATTGCCGCCATCGCCATGATGATCCTCGCCCCGATCGCCGCCATGCTCATCCAGATGGCCATCTCCCGCTCCCGCGAGTACGAAGCCGACCACGACGGCGGCGAGATCTGTGGCAACCCCAACTACCTCGCCGACGGCCTCGAGAAGATCGAGTACTACGTCACCCACTCCCCTGAGACACTGCCAGACGCCAAGCCGGCCACAGCCAACATGTACATCGTCAACCCATTCGAAGGCACCGGCAAAGCCCTGACCAAACTCTTCAGCACCCACCCCGACACCGCCGACCGCATCGCTCGCCTGCGCGAACAGGCCAGAGAAATGCGCGTCTACTGATTGAATCGAATATCGAGTATAAAAAACGAGGTACCGTAACGGTACCTCGTTTTGCATTTCAGCTATGGTAATCAAAACCCCACTAGGCAATAGCCCGCAGGGCTGAGCCAACACAAGCCCCTCAACAACGCCACCATGTCAACCTACGAACAACGCCTCCATCCTCTCGCCTTCTCGCATTGCAGCATCCTCACCCTAGATGCCACGATGTCACACAGACGTACCTAGGGCCGGGGGATGTATTTCGCCTGCAGGAGCGCAGCGATTGCCCGCAGGGCTGAGCCCTGCTGCTCATCCGCCTAGCCACACGATGTCAGAACGCCGCGGCAGGCGGCGAACCCGCCTCAAAGGCAAAACGCATCATAGGGCTCATTCAGCGGAGCGACGAAGCCGAAATACATCCCCGGCCCCCTTGCTGCACGTACCTCACAGCAGCGTAAACAGCAGCGCGCTGATCGTGAAGTATGGCCCGTAGGCGAAGAAGTCTCCCTTCTTGCGCTTTCCTGTCGCCAGCATTATGAGCGCAGCCATCCCCCCGAGCACGATGCCCGCGATGACGACCGTCATGAGCATATCCGATCCGAGCCAGAGTCCGAGCGCCGCGACGAGCTTGATATCCCCGCCGCCGATGCCGCCCTTTGTCAGCACCGCCAGCACGAGGAACACGATGCCGCCCACAGCTGCTGCCATCAGGTGGTCCGTCAGCACGCGGTCGAGCAGCGGGACCGAGATGAGCCCCATGACCGCAAACGGTATGAGCATGCGGTCAAAGATCACGCGCTGTTCGAGGTCCGTCCACGTGTAGAGCACCATGAAGTACTGGAAGATCATCAGGAACACGAGCTTTGCCAGATGCACGTACGGCAGCTCCAGCATCGTGAAGCAGAACAAGAAGCCGATGCAGACCGCAAAGCGCCCCGGCCGCCTTTTCTCCTGCTCCTCGATGCGGTCCGGGAAGCTTAGCAGCCCCTCCTCATTTTTCGCTCTGCGGTAGCTCGCCGCAATCCAGCGGCTGCCGAGCAGTCCGCCGCCCACAGCCAGCAGCACCGAGAGCAGGCATTTCATCACGATAAATATCATCAGAAACACTCCCTTTTCACAAAAAGTGCAGTATGCTGCCCCTATCCTAGCAAAAACGAGAGAAAAGGTCAAAATTTGCAAGAACAAATCGTGCTTGATATGATATACTAAGTACTATGATGATAAAGCAAAATGGCGAAGTGTTTTGCCTGGCGGGCAAGGCATGATTGCAGCAACAAATGAGAATGAAGTAAGGGAATGGCAGTATGGCAAATCAGATGAAGCCCGTGGAGCGCATCCGTGAGTTCCTCGACAAAATCACATATCGTCAGTGGGTCGTGGCAGCAGGTGTCGTCAGCATCCTGCTCGGCCTCATGGTCTATTTTGCGATGTCCGGCGACGACGAGAAAGCGGCCGAGAAGCCGCAGACGAACCTCGTGCAGGTCGTCGCCGCCAAGCAGGACATCCCCGAGCGCACCGTCGTCAAGGAAGACATGCTCAAGGTCGTCGAGGTCCCGAGCGAACTCGTGCCTGAGGGCGCCTTCCGCGACGTCGCCGATGCCGTCGATCACCCGACGAGCACCGCGATACAGCAAGGCGACATCATGACCTCGCGCAAGGTCTACGTCGACATCCGCATGGCGGGCTTCACGGGCATCATCCCGCCTGACTGTCGCGCCGTGACCATCCCGATAAACGATGTCACCGGCGTCTCAGGATTCGCGCATCCGGGCGACTACGTCGACATCATGGTCATCACCGGCACGAAGGAGAACGGCGTCAACGGCCGCATCATCCTGCAGGACGTCCTCCTGCTCGGCATCAACCACACGGCTGACCTGCCGAACACGCCGACAGGCGACAGCAGCAAGAAGGACGGTGACAAGAAGGATGACGCGAGCGCCCAGAACGTCGGCAGCGTCAACACAAAGGCATCGAGCGATACGATGGCCACCGCCACCGTCGCCCTGAAGCCAGCCGACGCCTTAAAGCTCGCCGCCGCCTCGCAGGAAGGCACCCTGTACCTCGTCCTGCGCCCGTTCAAGCCGCGCGACATGTACACGTTTGACACCGACTATGCAGGCGTGCCGCAGGGCAATGGCCAGTCTGCTTCGAGCTCGAGTGCTCCGAGTGCTCCGCAATCCGCTCCAGCACCGTCTTACAGCGCACCGTCGCCCACTCCGAGTGCTCCAAGCACGGGCGGCTACAGCGCGCCGAGCAGTGCCGGCAGTTCAGGAAGTTCTGGCGATTCGGCCAGCTCGATGCCCGTCCTCGGGCGGACCATCGAGGTCATCCGCGGTGTGACATCGACGAGGGAGGGAGTCCAATGAGAAACGCCATCTACGGCCTGACTGCCACGACAATCGCAGCGGCCGCCATCCTCTCCCCGGCTCCTGCCTACGCGCAGTTCACGCCGCTTTCCATCGACCTCAATCAGTCGTACTACCTCAACACGGGCCGCAGTATCACGCGCGTCGCCATCGCCAATCCGAAGATCGCTGACGTGAGCCTCGTGGACGGCACGTCACTCAATGTCATCGGCATCTCGCCGGGCACGACGACACTCAACGTCTGGGCGTCGAACGGCTACCGCTACGAGTACCGCATCACCGTTTCCAACCAGGATTCCGGACTCGCCAAGATCATCGAGGACGCCATCGGCCTGCCAGACGTCCGCGTCCAGATGATCGGCGGCAAGGTCCTGCTGCGCGGCACGGTCAAGAACCAGTATGAACGCGACCTCGCCTACAAGATTGCCAGTCTCTATGCGGGCGGCGGCAGCGCCGCGCCGAAGTCGTCGAAGGGCGGCTCCTCGGGCGCAGCGAGCTCGGGCGGCCTGCAGTCGCTCGGCTCGAACATCGGCTCGTCTGAAGACACGCGCGGCGATGTCGACGACTCTGTCGTCAACATGCTCGAAATGACGAATCCCGATCAGATCAACATCGAGGCGATGTTTGTCGAGATCAGTGCCAACGACGCCAAGAGCCTCGGCATCAACTACATGTCGCAGGACATGAGCGGCGACAATGACGACGGCATCTCAATGAACCCAGCTGGCACCTTCTTTGCTGGCGAGTCGTACGGCCGCCAGCGCGACGGTGGCAGCCATTGGTACAACCGCAACTGGCTCTTCACCCACTTCTCGAAGGTCAACGCCGAGATTCACGCGCTGATCGAGAACGGCAAGGCCCGCGTCGTCTCGCGCCCGAATGTCACGACGATGAGCGGCAAGGATGCCAAGATCCTCATCGGCGGCGAGATTCCGTACCAGACAGCCAACGGCTTCGGCGCGACCTCGACCGACTACAAGGAGTACGGCATCGGCCTCGACCTGCACGCCCCGACTGTTGACCGCGACGGCAACGTCACGACAGAGCTCGAGACACAGGTCAGCCGACTCGACTGGAACAATGCCGTCACCAAGGACGGCTACAAGATGCCTGGCATCGCGACGCGCTCCGCTTACACGACTGTCAACATCCCTTCGGGCATGACGATGGTCATCGGCGGCCTCTTGAACTCCGACGATGCCAACACCATCCAGAAAGTCCCCCTGCTCGGCAACATCCCAATCTTAGGCGAGCTCTTCAAGTACCACAACAAGTCGCGCCAGAGGACCGAGATCGTCGTTCTGATCACGCCGCGCGTCGTCAGTGAAGAGACACCGGCACGCATGTCGCCTGACATGGAAGACGCCTACAACGATAGCCGCCGCGAGGTCCGCGACATGAAGCAGGTAGATATCAACGGCGACATCCCCGAGAAGTCGAACGAGCAGCTGGCCAAAGAGGCGAAAGAAGCCGCCAAGGCTGCCAAGAAAGCGGCCAGAGCACAGGCCAAGGCTCCTGCCATCGACCAGCCCGCCGCGCCCACGGCCGACCTGCCGGGCGACCGCATCAAGGCGACCGCCCGCGACATCCTCGACCGCATGGATAAGTAAGTGAAAGGAACGATGCCCATGTCAACAGAATCACGGCCGACGCCGGTCAACGGCATTGTCATCACCTTTTTCAGCACGGCTTCGGCCGTCGGCAAGACGCTCGTCGCCTGCAACATGGCTTCGGAGCTGGCCCGCGAGGGCTACCGCGTCTGCCTAGCCGACTTTGACCTGCAGTTTGGCGATGTCTGCCACTTCCTGAAGCTCCAGCCTTCTAAGACCCTGGCCGACCTTCAGCGCACGATGCAGGTCGAGGGCGATTCGTGCCGCGCCGAGGACTTCCTGACGCCGTACGAGCGCGAGGGTGTCCACTTCGATGTGCTCGCCGCGCCGAAACTGCTCGAAGAGGCCTACAACATCCATCACGAGTACGCCGTGCGCGCCGTGCGCAACCTGCAGCCGCATTACGACTACATTCTCGTCGACATGGCCTCGATGTTCAGCACGCTGAATCTCGCCATGCTCGACCTCTCCACAATCGTGACATTCCTAGGGATTGTCGACTTCCTGCCGACGATAAAAAATATGAAAATAGGTATGGACACGCTCAAAACACTGGGTTATGATAAGAACAAGATACGACTCGTTTTAAATCGAAGTGATGCCAAGACGCGCATCCGTCTCGCAGACGTCCAGAACCTCCTCGGCGAGCCCTTCTACCACATCCTGCCGAACGACTTCCGCGCCGCAAGCACCTCGATACGAGACGGCATCCCGCTCGTCCTGGCGCCGCAGAAGACGGCCCTCGGCGATGCTTTAAGAGCCCTCGTCGGCCGCTACACCAACCACAGCAGCACGCCCGCCGAGACCGAGGCTCAGAAACAGGAGTCATCCTGGCTCAGCCGCATCTTCAGCTAACCTTGGGGGACCGCGCAAGCGGCGGATGTGGTTGTGTTGCATGTAGTTAGAGAAAGGAGGCATTCCCGATGTACCGTGTCATGCTGGTCGAGAAAGACCGCCTGATGCTCGAGAAGCTCAGCGCTGTCATCGAGCGCACGCCGAACTTTTCCATGGCCGTGCGCTACCAGAACAAGCAGGACGCACTGGGCCAGGGCCGCATGTTCGACCCGAACCTCATCCTGCTCGACATTGACGACGAGAATGCCGTCCCCCTGATCGAGGACTTCCACAAATCCTACCCGAGTGCCGACATCCTCGGCATGGCGGCTGAGTGGCGCCCCGAGAGCGCGACGCACCTCATCGGCGCAGGCGCGCGCGGCTGCCTCATCAAGCCGTTCACCGGCGTCGAGCTGCAGGAGGCCGTGCGCGAATTCGTCACGGAGGGCAGCGAGAAGGACTGCGAGACGCTCGTCTTCTTCAGCCCCAAGGGCAAGAGCGGCAAGACGACGCTCATTGCCAACCTCGCCGAGGCCCTGGCGCGCCGCACGCACGAACAGGTCGGCATCATCGACGCAGACCTGCAGTTCGGCGACATGGCGGTCTTCTTCAACCTCACGCCGCAGTCGACCATCGTCGAGGCGGCCCGCGACATCCGCTTCCTCTCGCCGGTGACGCTCAAGCGCTACTACATGCCCGTCTCCGAGCGCGTCCACGTGCTCTGCGGCACGACGAAGCCGAACTACATCGACAAGGTCTCCATCCCGCAGTTCGAGAACATCATCCGCATGTCGCGGAGCCTCTTCCGCTACCTGCTCATCGATGTGCCGCCGGGCTTCAACCCGACCTCCATCGCCGCTGCGGAGAACTCCACCGTGACGTATCTCTGCGCGATGATCAACGGCGCCTACGAGATGGACCACATGCGCCGCGCACTGGCCATCTTCCAGGACTGGGACGATGCCGACGAGCGCGCCAAGGTCATCTTCACGCGCGTCTCGCCGTGCACCGAGCAGAAGCGGCGTGAGCTCGAAAATGAGCTCGGCCATCCCGTGGCGGCCATCATCCCGAATGAGTACCTCGTCGTCTCGCAGGCCGCCGACAACGGCCAGATGGCGACCGAACTGCAGCCGGACAACCCGCTCGCCAAGAGCGTCGACCGGCTCGCCGAGCAGATCATCGGCAGCCGCGCGCCGCAGGCCGCGAGGTGGTCGTCATGAGGCCGCTTCTCGCCGTACTCGTCGCCGCCCTCTGTTTCGGCCTGCTCGTCGGCCTGCTCTCCATCCGTTCGCGTGCGAAAAAAGAGCACGCGATGACGGAGCGCCTCAACTACTTTGCAGGCGTCCGCCAGGAAGAGCGGCCGCAGCGCAAGCTCACGCCGAAGGCACTGCTCTACAGCTGCATCGAGGCCCTTGCAAAGGGACTCGGGCGGCTGCAGCAGGGCCGCCGCATCGAGCTGCTCATGCAGCAGGCCGACTGGCCGATACGCGGCACGGAGTTTGAGGCCATCCTGCTCCTCTGGGGCGGGCTTGTCGGCCTCATCACCTTCCTCGTGACGCTAAAGGGCGCCATGTTCTTCGCCGGAGCCCTCGCGGGCATACTGATGGGCCTGGCCCTCTTGGGGCTGCGCATCCGCAGGCGGCGCAAGAAATTCACGAACCAGCTCGGCGACATGCTGACGATGGTCGCGAACGCTCTGCGCGCAGGCTTCAGCTTCATGCAGGCCTTCGAGCTCATCTCCCGCGAGATGGACGCCCCGATGGGCCGCGAAGTCCAGCTCGTCGTCAACGAGGTCAACCTCGGCAACACACTCGAGTCCGCGCTCGACAACATGCAGCGCCGCGTCGCCAGCCCCGACTTCGAACTCGTCGTCACCGCCGTGCTCATCCAGAGACAAGTCGGCGGCGACCTCGCCAGTATCCTCGATACCATCAGCGAGACAATCGCAGAGCGCGTCAGGATGCGGCGGGAGGTCATGGCATTGACGGCGCAGGGAAGGGCCTCTGGATGGGTATTAGCAGCTATCCCCGTTGGACTCTTTATCATCCTGTACATGATGAGTCCTAATTATTTGAGCCCGCTGCTTGATACAGAGATTGGTCAGATGTGCATCGTTGGGGCACTTATCTTAGAAGTGATTGGTTTTTTCATTATCCAGCGTATTGTTAATATCAATATCTAGTAACTTTCTTGAAGGAAGAGGATAACCAATGCTTCAAAGTTTGGCTATTTTGGCTATATTCATCAATCATACGAAACATGAGAAAGCACAGGCTACAATTGAGTATGCATTGATATTGACATTTGTTGTTTTGATAGCTGTCTATTTATTTCAGTTGTTTCCCATCTCGGTTGAAACGCCGGAGGGAGAACATCGACTGATTGTGCAGCTGTCGTTGAGTGTGAAACAGGTCTTTATCCGAGTTTCTGATTTAATGGAAAAATTACCAGAGTTACCTTAGATGTCAATCCTAAAGATTTTAGGGTTTACATAAATAAATCAAAACAGCTCTATACTTGGGAGGAATGAAAAATGGTTAAGATCTTAAATTATCTGAAAGCACGCTATGTAGGTGAAAAGGCACAGGGCATCGTTGAATACGCTTTGATTCTGGCATTTGTTGTTGTTCTCGCTACAGCTCTTACAAATGCTGGCGGGATTGCAGGTGGTGCTAAAAACGTATTCAATAACGTTGCAAACCTTTTCACTACTACTACTCCTACTACTACTTCTACTACTCCTGCTAATAAGGATTGATTCATTTTTAGAGAAAAGGAGACAGGAAAAATGAGATTCCAGAGAGGTCAATCGATTATGGAATTTGCATTAGTCCTGCCTCTTTTTCTTTTGTTTACTTTTGCTATCATTTACTTTGGCTGCGTATTTGCCGATTATGTTACCTTGGGAACAATTGCACGGAGCAGTGCTCGTGCAGCGGCTGTTTTACAGCAGGAAGATGCGGCGAAGCAGCAGCAGGATTACAAAACCATACGAGATGGATTTCATGACCAGAAGCTCCCATTTGATATCTATGAATGGAATCCTGGTGATATGGACGACTTTGATATTCAGCATAAACCTCCAACAACTTCCGCGCCGAATGGTAATGTGGAGGTTACAGTCAATGCGAAATTGCAGGGATTTGGAAAGGACTTAGTCCGCATTGTCAATGGCTTGAGTGATTCTAAAATTGATGGAAATTTGAGTATAACGTATACAATGTATAGTGAATATAATTGGAGCAAGAAATAATGAGAGGTGAGATGCGATGTCATTATTGACGCGCCTGGGACGGGCGGCTGGTGAGAACCGTCAGGTCAATATCTTTGGGGCCCGTGAGGACAGCCAGGACATGGCGGCGGAGCGCTCGTATCAGGAAGTCAAGCAGCGTATCCATCAGCGCATTGTCGATGAGATGACGCCGGAGGAGCAGCTGATGCTGACCTCGGTGCATCAGGACCCGCATCAGGTCGAGACGCTGATCACCGACTACTGCCAGCGCGTGCTCGACGAGAATCCCTTTGCCATCCCGCAGGGCGAAAAGCCGCGGCTCATCGCGGACATTCGCGACGAGGTGCTCGGCCTCGGCCCGATCGAGGCACTGCGCAAGGACGATTCCATCACCGAGATCATGGTCAATGGGCCGCGCCAGGTCTTCGTCGAGCGCATGGGCAAGCTCGAGCTGACGGATGCGAAGTTCCACGACACGGCGCACCTCATGAACATCATCGAGCGCATCCTGACGCCGCTCGGCCGCCGCGTCGATGAATCGTCGCCGCTCGTCGATGCGCGCCTCGAGGACGGCTCGCGCGTCAACATCATCATCCCGCCGCTCTCGCTCATCGGCCCGTGCCTGACCATCCGCAAGTTCTCCAAGACGCCGCTGAGCGTCGACAACTTGATCTCGTTCGGTACAATGGACGAGAAGATGGCGACTTTCCTGCGCGCCTGTGTCAAGGCGCGCATCAACATCCTCGTCTCGGGCGGCACTGGCTCCGGTAAGACGACGACGCTCAACGTCATCTCGTCTTTCATCCCCGACGGCGAGCGCATCGTCACCATCGAGGATGCCGCCGAGCTGCGCCTGCAGCAGCAGCACGTCGTGACGCTTGAGGCGCGACCGGCCAACCTCGAGGGCAAGGGCGCCATCACCATCCGCGACCTCGTGCGCAACGCCCTGCGCATGCGCCCCGACCGCATCATTGTCGGCGAGGTCCGCACGGGCGAGGCACTCGACATGCTGCAGGCCATGAACACGGGCCACGACGGCTCGCTGACGACGGCGCACGCCAACAGCCCGCGCGATGTCCTCTCGCGCCTCGAGACGATGGTCATGATGTCCGGCCTCGAGTTGCCGGAGCGCGCCATCCGCGAGCAGATCTCGTCGGCCATCGACCTCATCATCCACCAGGCGCGCCTGCGCGACGGCAGCCGCAAGATCACCTACATCACCGAGGTGCAGAAGATGGAGGGCACGACCATCACGACGCAGGATATCTTCCGCTTTGAGCAGACCGGCTTCGACAGCAACGGCAAGATCCTCGGCCACTTCGTGCCGATGGGCCTGCAGCCGAGCTTCCTCGAAAAGTTCGAGGTCAGCGGCATCAAGCTGCCCGAGGGCTTCTTCACCCCTGCAGGGGCGAACGACATCGCCTTCGAGGGCGGCCGGTTCTGAGTTGTGATTGGAGAATGTGAGAAAGGAATGAGACGATGCTGAAGCTGCTCTTTGTACTTTCCGTGACGGCGCTGCTGTTCCTCGTGCTGCTCGGCCTCATCCGCAGCAAGGTCGAGCCACAGACGACCGTGCGCCGCCGCATGGAGAGCCTGGAAACGCTCGCTGAGGAGCGCGAGCCCTTTGCACAGCCGCGCGCTGCTCAGCCCGAAGAGAAGAAGCAGGCGGGCGGCTTCAAGCAGATGCTCGCCGCGCTCTCCACGGCCCTGACGCCGCTGCGGCTGCGCCCCATCATCCAGAAGCGGCTGCTGCTCGCGGGCAAGTCGCGCGAGTGGAGCATTGCCGAGTTCTTCGGCAGCTGCCTGCTCGGCGCTGTTGTCATGTGGCTCTTCGCGCTCGTGATGCTCCACAACAGCTCCTATGCGCCCGTGCAGAAGGCCATGCTGGTCTTCCTGCTCGGTATCCTCGGCGGCCTGATGCCCGTCGTCTTCCTCAACACGACCATTCAGCGTCGCCAGAAGCAGGTCGAGCATCAGCTGCCGGAGGTGCTCGACCTGCTCTGCGTCAGCGTCCAGGCGGGCCTCTCCTTCGATGCCGCGCTGTCGAAGATCACCGCGCGCATGAAGGGCCCCTTCATCGACGAGTGCCGCCGCATGCAGGACGATATCCGCATGGGCGTCGTGCGCCGCACCGCCATGCGCAGCATGGCCGACCGCTGCGGCCTCGAGGACGTCTCGCTCTTCATGACCTCCATCATCCAGGCCGAGCGTCTCGGCACGAGCATGGGCAAGACCCTCAAGAACCAGGCCGACAACATCCGCGAACGCCGCCGTCAGTACGTCAAAGCCCAGGCCATGAAAGCCCCGGTCAAGATCGTCTTCCCGCTCGTCCTCTTCATCTTCCCTGCCATCTTCGTCGTCACCCTCGTGCCAAGCTTGCTGTATCTGCTCAAGAATCTCTAAAGCCTTCTCCTCTGGAGAAGGGGGACCGCGAAGCGGTGTGGTTCACTCCGAGAAAGAAGCCATTATGCAGACAAAAACATTCATCATCGAATCTTCCAATATCACCCTCACCGTTCATTTGGCGACAACCTTCTGGCAGCGCTTTTGCGGCCTCATGATGCGCCGCCCCCTGCCGCCCGCCACGGCCCTGCTGATCGCACCGTGCAACAGTATCCACATGTGCTTCATGCGATTCGCCATCGACGCCGTCTACCTCGACAAGCAGGGCAGGATCCTCAAGATCACCCGCCACCTGCGCCCATGGCTCGGCCTCTCCGCCTGCTGGCACGCCCACAGCGTCCTGGAGATGACAGCCGGGCAGGCGGATGCGCTGGGACTGAAGGTTGGACAAGTATTCCAGACTCCATACGAGCAATAAAAAATCAGGTTTTGACTACCGTCATCACCTGATTTTTTTGTGTCATTTTGTTATGGGCTTGTAGAGCCGGACACCGCTGTCCTGCCCAAATGACTTTCCCTCGTATTCGAGCACGAGCTCATAATTGGGGTCTTCGTTGAGATATGTGTAGAGAAGGTCGCCCTTTTCTGTCAGCAGATAGTCGAAATCGTAGCGGGATAGGAATTCCTGATAAGATATGGCCGCTGATATTAAGTCGTAGTACTCCTGCAGGATGTCCTTTTGGTGATTATTGACCTCCAGGAATACCTCAGCGCGTGGGTCAATATAAGGACGCAGCCCGCGGAACTCTGCGTAATCTCCTGGCGCATAGCCTGTCCATATCACGATGTCAGGTCTACTATCATTGGCAAGGATGTACTCTACGGCCTGCTTGGCAATCGGGTCTGCTGGTTTTGTGGATTTCAGCAGCGATGTCAGGCTCGTCATGGTCAGGATTACCGTGCCGAGAATCAAGAGCCTGATGGGGAGCGAACGCACTCGCTTTATCCTGCCATATCGCAGCTCGATGATGGCTGTCAGCAGAGTGATGAAAAAGATAGTGGCTTTGATGAGGAGAGGAACCTGTTCTAAGGAGTGAAGCAGAGATACTTTGGATTGATAGAGGCCGTATCCGTATGTGCCTAGAATCAGGATCATCATGATTACACAGAAACGCTTATTGATCTTGATGTTTTTGGTGTCTGCTTCAGGCATGCCTTGCCAATGACGGAAATAATATGCTACAGGGATTAAGCCTAGTGTCATGAATAAGCCTAAACTGCGATTGGCAGATAGAGCCAGGATCATCATGCCGAAGGATATCAGAACTAGATGAAGGGAAAACTTTTCTTTTGTGAACAGTATGATGAGGAAGCCCATCAGTGCGAAGGCAATCTTTCCCAAGATATTGTCAAAGGTCACTGGATGCATTTCTGTGACCATCGTATTGATGAGTTTGACCCCGTAAGAGTGGGATGTGTATGTCATCGCATCGATACCGTATGGGTTCAGGAAGCCAGCGCATAGTATGAGGCACAGGAGCAGGGCATAGGAGCGCCAGCCTGTCTCAATCTGATGCAGGAAATACCCTTTTTTATCGAGTCGGACGATTTTTTCGACCAGATACGGCACGACAAGGATGGCCATCAATGGCCACATGGCGGCATGGAGATTGATCAATAGGGCAGAGAGCAGGAAGAACGCGAGATAACGTTGCCATGAGATGTGCTGGGTAGATTTTTCGAGCAGATAGACGGTCAGGATGAAGATGAGCAGGGAGAAGATCTGGGGGCGTGTCACCATGAAGAGGGGACAGACAAAGACCATGACAAAGGCTGTGACAGCAATGGCGATATTGCGATTGCCCTGTGATATGAGCCGCAGCAGGTGGTAATAGGCGCAGATGATGGCCGTACTGACGACGTAGACGACGGCAATCGGGCCGGATTCCCCGCCGATGACGTAGGACTTCCAGAAGATGACGGCGCTGAGCCACTGCTGCATGACGAAGTCGAGTCCCTCGTGCATGGATAACGGGTCGGTCGTCGGCCAGCCGTACTGCACGACGTAGCGGCCATGGCTCAGCAGGAACCAGATATCGTTGTCGAGGGAGCGGGAGATGAAGAGCAGTCCGATGAACATGGACAGGAAGAACAGCGTCTTCCGCTCTCGCTGCAGGAGATTGGCAGAGTTCATTTCATTTGTTCATCCTTTCTTGCAGTCTGTGTCTCTTGGTAGTCTTTCTCCGTGTTGACATTCCAGACATTCTCTTTGTTGAGAAGATGTTCCCTGATGTTGCGCACGGCCTCGAAGGCCGTCATCATGGAGTGGTCCATATTGTTGTAACGGTGCTGGCCGTTGCGGCCGATGCAGTAGAGATTGGCAATGCCGTCGAGCTCGGCGCGCACAGCTGGGAACGCCTCATAGGCATCGAAATACGCAGGGTAGGCCTTCCTGATGCGGTAGCGCACGGCATCTCTGACATGTTCCTTCTCGATGATGCCCATCTTGGCGAGCTCATCGATGGCCATCTCGATGAAGTCCTTGTCATCCATCTGCCAGAGCGCATCGCCCTCGCTGCAGAAGTACTCGAGGCCGAGCCAGACCTGGTGCTCCGGGTCCGGTACGAGATACGGCGACCAGTTGTTGAAGATCTGCAGGCGGCCCATGCGGATGTCCGGCTCCTGCACGTAGATCCAGCAGTCGGGCGGTATATTGCCGAGCGTGGGCTGATCTGTCTCATTGGTCAGGCTGAGCTTGTCGGCGAGGATGCCGACCGTGATGAAGTCGCGGTAGGGCAGCTGCGCAGCCATCGTCTTGACTCTGTCGGACAGCGCACCGTCCGGCAGCTTGTCGGCAAGCTCGGCTATGGGCATGCTGGAGAACATGTAGTCTGCTTCGAGCGTCACTTCTCCGTCTGGCGTCTCGATGACAACGCCAGTCAGTTTCTCACCTGTGCCGAGCAGGCGGATGACGCGGCTCTTGAGGCGCACTTCGCCGCCCATCTGCTCGACTTTCTCGCGCATCGTCTCCCAGAGCTGCCCTGGGCCGTATTTTGGATAGAGGAAGCGGTCGATGAAGGATGTCTCTTTCTCGCTTGTATTCTTGTTGCTGAAGAGATTGGCCAGGGCTTTGCGGATGGAGACGCCCTTGATGCGCTGACTGCCCCAGTCGGCATCGATGGCGTCGGGATAGCGCCCCCAGACCTTGTGGGTGTAGTCGCGGAAGAACATGCGGTAGAGCTCCTCGCCGAAGCGGTTGACCATGAAGTCCTCGAGGCTCTTCTCCTCGCGCGGGTGGAGGCAGGCGCAGAGATAGCTGATGCCGACTTTGAGGAGTTGCACGAACCCAAGATTGCGTATCGTTTCAGCACTCAGCGATACAGGATAGGCAAAGAAATGATGGAGATAGCGGATGCGTGAGAGACGCGTGCGCAGTAGCATGACGCGGTCCGTCTGTTCCGGATCCGGTCCGCCCTGCTGCAGCTCGCAGTCGCGATGCAGACGACGGTCATCCAGTGAAGGTGCACCTTGTACGGGCAGCAGCTCCTTCCAGAGCGCCATGACTCGCGGGTTCTTCGAGAAGAAGCGATGGCCACCGACGTCGATATGGCAGCCGTTGTGGACCATCGTGCGGGCGATCCCCCCGACAAAATCTTCCTGCTCAAGGACAATCGGATGGATGTCCGTCTGCTTCAGCAGCTCATAAGCCGCCGTCAGCCCCGCAGGTCCGGCACCGATGATGATAGCTTGCGGCAAGAGTGAAACCTCCCTTATGTTTTTTAGCGCTTTTATAGTCTGTCTGTCAAAACAATTTGTTAACCTTGCTCTATTATAGTATGCTATAATGAATTTGTCATTTTCAGATAGCATTATGCGATATCTTAAGAGAAGGTCTGCGATAAGGCGCTGAATCCGTTGAAAGCGGAAACGGAGCATCTGTTGAAGCCGATTGCGGCGAGGCGGGTGGACTGCTATACTAGAGAAAACGATAGGTTTTAGGAAAGAAGGCGCAGATATGAAGAGACATTGGAGCGGACAGCAGGGGGCGATCCTGGTACTGACGGCTTTTCTGCTGCTTTTTATCATCGCATTCACGGGCATTACCCGCCACCTGCGCCCCTGGCTAGGCCTCTCCGCCTGCTGGCACGCCCACAGTGTTCTCGAGATGACAGCTGGCCAGGCAGATGCCCTAGGACTCCAGAAAGGGCAAACCTTCATAATCAAAGAACTAAAATAAAAGTCAGGCCCGAAATCATCGTGCCTGACTTTTTTGCTGTCTTGTATCATTACGTGCATGCGCGAACTGACAACCAACTGGGCGCGGCCTGGCCAACTGCGGGCGAATTGTCAAGCTAAGTGCAACACCTTTGAGAAATAGACCTCATATGGTGTTTTGTAGCCAAGGCACTTCCTAGGGCGCAGGTTCAA
>OCTW011592166.1_pt1 | contig 32445 bp, 22 predicted proteins | sample 1539671 | NCBI WGS metagenome assembly OCTW01 (sample SAMN02144230, study PRJEB22623) | gut metagenome | biome: sheep rumen | host: Ovis aries | place: New Zealand | reverse complement strand
CTCCTGTTCGGTGAAGCCCACCATGGCGTTGAACTCCGGCTGAGTGGTGTAGTTGGTGCCGATGTTGAAGCCGCTGGTCAGGTCGTCCATTGTCACAGGACTCACGCCCGTGACGAACAGCCGCTTGATGGCGGTGACGGCCCCGGCCTTGATGGCGTTGAAGAAAGCGCGGAAGGCTCCTGCGCCGTGTGTCTCCGACTTGTAGCCGTGCTCCGTGCCGGGGTCGGAGAGGATGATGTTGGTGAAGTGGTCGTATTCGTCGATGAAGAGATACATCTGCTGACCTGCCTCGTTGCAGATGCGCACAAGGGCATCCAACTGGTTGGCAGCTCCGCTCTTCGACCGGAGGACCTCAAGGGCGTTGGGGGGAAGCAGGTCGGCATAGTCCCTGATAAATCCCTCAAAATGGGTGTTGCAATAATCGTCCATCCGTTCCTTGTATCCCTCCAGGTCGCCCGAAAACGTGGAGAAGTTGAGATAGAGCACCAGATAGGTGTTGTGCTCGGGGGTGGGCTGCCGGCCAATCCACAGGTCACCGAAAAGTCGGTCAAAACGGTCTGCCTTCCGCAGGTCATAGTACTGCCGGAGCATGCTCATCAGCAGCGACTTGCCGAAGCGGCGCGGGCGAATGAAGAAGAAATAGCGGTTGGAGGCCTCGATCTCGGGGATGAAGCGGGTCTTGTCCACATAATAGTAATTGCAGAGGCGCACGTCCTCCCAGTTCTGCATCCCGTAGGGAATGCGCTTCGGCTTATCTGTCATTTGCTGCTCCATGACTCAGTGAATTTTATTGTGCAAATATAGGAATTATTCCTAAAAGCTCCTAACATCCAATCAGTTTTTTGAGTTGATTCACGGATGAATCAAAAACGCCATCCCCATGATTCACGTCCCCATGATTCATCCGCTACAGGTAGAACTCCCGCGGCTTCTTCTTGATGACATAATAGAGGGAACGGATGTCGTTCTGGCTGATGGTGAAGTCGGCATACTCGGGCGACGGGTTGAGCGAGTGGAACGTCACAGTGCCTTTCTCGATATCCTGGGAGATGATCTGCTTGATGAGGACACTCGAACCGAAAACCACCACCCAATAGGGATGGCGCCGATACCAGATGTTGTCCCAGTAGACTCGCTCCAACTCGCGCACAAGCACCTTGTCGCCCGACTCGAAACTCTGACGGGTGCCGATGTCCATCGAGTCGCCCTTCACCTCAAAAGAGAGGTAATGGCCATGGGCCACACGGTCTACCTCGTAGGTCTCTTCAGACCAGTCATCAAAACAGGCGTCGAGACGGTCGGAGTCGTTGGCAAACTGGCCGAAAGCGGCAAAGGGCACATGCTTCACGGTCATGAACAGACGGTCGTCCTTGGTGTAGAAACGGGCACCGGTGGTGTTCTCCGTCAGAAACTCCAACTCTCCCCCATCGCCTACCAACGAGGCTTCCACCACGGGGGCAACGGGCAGGAGCATCTCTCCACGGCCCGACTTCACCCACTCGATATTCAGACGTGGCTCAAAAGCCGATAGCCGGGTGAGAAACTTCTCGCTGAGGGGCACACGGCCATTGAGAATCTGTGAGAACGACGAGGGATTGTAACCCAACGTCTGAGCCAACTCGCGCTGAGACCCCACACGACCCTGGGAGATAAACCACTCCACTACACTTCGAACTTTATTTTCCATCTTCCATCCATTTTCAATAGCCCTACCTTAATATATAAACAAAATATAAACTTATATGTTAAATATTTGTTAAATACAAAGAAAGGGCTTGCGATTTTCCCAATTTGTATTTATATTTGCAAACGAAAACCAAAAGGAATTTGACTTAAAATCAAAACACCTGAGGGTTTCCGAGGGCAAAACTACAAATAAATTTAGATATATGCAAATAAAACACACAAAAAATGATTAAAATATAAACATTTCCAATCTTTAGGGATTGTATTTCAGGATAACATTTTAGTGAAGCATTGAAAAAAACAAAAGGATAACCCAAACCATCTAAACAAAATGAAAAGACTGATCCATGAAATCGCAACGTTCTTGCTGGGCACACGTTGCTACGCGGTCATCATCGGAGAGCGGGGCAGCGACCGCTATGACATCGCCTCGCAGATTCATTTCACCAAGGCTTCGGCCGAAGAACATCGCCGCCGGATCGAACAGACCCGAACATATGTCTACATCACCACCGTGACTTTCAGATGGAGGAGATAACCATGGAGTGCACACACATCATCCCCACGACAAGGCGCGGCGACGTGACCTTCCATGCCGACGGACGCATCGACCTGACCGCACACGTGACGAAATCACTCGACCTGCACGTGGGCGACGTGATCAACATCATCAAGACGGGCGGCGACTATCCCGAACACCTGCTCTACAGGGCACGGCGGGCTTCTGACACCATCGGGCGACATGCCTGCGTGTGCCACGCCACAAGGGAAAGGGGCCGATACCTGCGGGTGTTCAACAAGCGGATGGCACAGTATTTCCTCGGCATCTGCCAGTGCGACAAACAGGTGTCGCTCCGCACAGGGGGCCTGGCGCCGCTCACCGGACACAACAAAGCGATAACCCTCATTGTGAAACCGAAATGAAAAAACACATCTCCTTCAACGGACTGACCCTCAGTCCCACCGACCACGAAGCGCATGAGGGCGACCTGGCTCTCTCCGTCAACCTTATCCATGAAGACGAAGCGCTGAGACCCATCGCCCTGACGGCGGAGCACACGGGTATACTCCTCGCCGGACTGTTGTCATCTGGTGCCAAACTGCTCTTCGCTCACCAAGGGCGGATGATCTTCGGACCCGCAGCGGCCTCCTGTCTCCCCAAAACCAAGCCGGATGACGCAGCGGCCTCCACCGCCGAGTATTGGTGGGTGGACAGCCACGACGCCGGCAGTTCACCGCGACGACTCTATGCCGGACAAGTGATCCGCTCTTTCGCCGCCGTGGGCGACACGCTCTGCATGACCACCGACACGCAGACGCTGTATGCCCTATGGCAGGAGGAGCGCAGCAACTACCTCGTAGTGAGCCACGACGACCTGCGCTACGACCTCACCATCACCCAGGACTCTCAGGCGCGGATAGAGGTGGAGCGCGACCTCTCCCCTGCCCTCGCCAAACGCCTCGATGCGCCCGACGAGGCACTCAACGGCCGACCGGCATTGCCGGGGAGGGTGTTTCCGGGATTCTATGACGCCGACACGACATACGCCACGGGGGCCTCCATGGTGGCGGCACAGATGGAGGTGGCTCTCGACCAGGAGATGGACCGGCGGGGCATCGGCACGATGAAACACATCGTGATCGGCATGACGGCGATACGCCTCAAGGACGGAAGCAGACTGATGTACTCCAATCCCTTCGCGCTCTGGCCTGCTGACCAGCCGACAGCCATTACGGCAGACAGGGAGAGGGCCAAACTGCGGATGACGGCATACCTGCACCGCCACTCCCTCTCGTTCAGTTGCCGACATGCCGAGAGCGGGATTTGGCAACTGGTCGACGGGGTGGACGTGCTGCTGTCGCAACCGCTCAACTTCCTCGACATGCACAAAGCGGCGGCGCATACCACCGACAGCGAGGGACGCATCACGTCGCTCTCGTTCGCACCGGATGACCGACAGGACGTCAGCGACATCCTGAAGCACCTGAAACTGTATCACGCCATCACACTCAGCATCGACCAGCAGAACTCGCCGATCTCCATTCCGCTCGCCGCAACGACGGAGGCTGCCGACACCCAAGACCTGCGACGCACCACCACGGGGGCCATGTCGGCCTACGCACACGGAGGGCGGCTGCACCTGGCTGCCACCACCACCGTGCTCCACCACCCCATGGAGATCGGCATCCGGTATATCTACCGCACCCTCGATGCCGTCGCTCGTCGCTCACTGCCTGCCAACCGGCAGGAGGAACTGCGGAGCGAACTGACCGCAGGGAGCCGTGCCGATATCGGCGATCTGGCCATGGGACAGGAGGCCGAACTGGTGATGAGGGTCTTCTCCGACGACCCTGCGACGGGCGAGATGCGGTGGAAGGGCTCCGTGCCCTATCCGATTCCGGGGATGATGATGGTGCCCCACCGACATGCCGGGGAGGCGGAGTGGCACCTGAAACGCAACGTCGGCGGACAGAATCGCTACTACAAACTTCGCCAGCGGCTCCAACCTTGCGAGAACATCGGCATGGCGGTGGCAGTGTACACTGCCACCGGACAGGCTCATCTCTCACAACGGCCGGCGGTGCTCTCACTTCTGCTCCAACAGGTGGAGGCTCTGGCTTATGATGACGAGAGCGCAACGTATGAAGCGGCCTACCCCATCTGGCAGGAAGAGAGCGCAGAGGAATATGAGGCGCAGGCCCGGCGGGCAAGTGACTGCTGGCCCCTGCGGTGCGAAACCGCACGGCTCCGCACGTCGCTGGCGGGCAACCCCATGGTCTTCCCCTCTGAGTCGACGGTCAATGTGGGGGGCACCCTGCTGCACGGCATCATCAGCAACACCCGGCGCACCGCCGACGGCCTCTATGGCGACGGACAATACTACGCCTTCACCGACGAGGGGGTGTGGCTCCTGCGACTGAGCGGCGGCAAATGGCACGCACAACAGGCCGTGACACGCATCCCACCGCTCAGCATCGGACAGGTGACGTGCACCAGCGATGCCGTGGTCTATCTCTCTGACCAAGGGCTGATGCTGCTGAAGGGGTCGACGGCCTCCTGCCTGAGCGAGCCGCTCCACGGTCCTCGCTTCAATCCTTCTTGCCTTCCTCGTTTCCGCGACATCCTCGCCACCGAAACGGCTTTCGCTGCCGACTGCGACCAGGAGAGCACGGCCGCCGACGACCACGAAGGCAAGGCCGACATCCTGCCCTGCGAAATGTGGTCATTCCTGCACAGCGCACGGATCATCTACGAACCGCTGAGAGACCGCCTCCTGCTCTGCAACACGACCACCGACAGCGACGGCAGACAACGGTGGCCCCAAATCCTCGTCCGCTCGATGCGCAGCGGCGCATGGGGCACCGCCGACATCGCCGTGGGGAGCGTCGTCGTCGACGACAGCGACGGCGGCAGCATCTGGGCGCTCTGCCACAAAAGCGGCAGCTCCTCACACGAAGAGTCTGACGGGGAAGAACTGGTGCGCCTGACCTGCTCCTGCCATATACGGCAACCGTTCGTGATGTGTACCCGCCCGATGCCGATCACCGACCGCCACACTCTCAAAACGGTCACGAGCCTCATCGTGCGTGGCCTCTTCCTTCACCGCGGCGGAAAAGGCAGCCACGTCGGCGTGGCTCTCTGGGGCAGCAACGACCTCCACCACTGGCATCTCATCGGCACCTGCGCCGACCAATACATGCGACGCCACCGCGGCACTCCCTTCAAGTGGTTCCGCCTCGCCGCCATCGGCCGACTTCTCCCCACCGAGAGCATCGAGGGCGTGACGCTCACCGCCACTGCAGCCACATTCCCCCGCACCGTTCTCCTCTGAATCCGAACTATGAATAGGTCCACAAGGCCCCCTCCCCTCGCCATGACCCTCCACAGCCCGACAGGCACTCCCCTCCCCTCGCAGAAGAGGGGAGACTCTTGATATGCGGATGAACCCCATTCGCATAAGGAAGTAGAGACGTCACATCGGGGCGTCTCCCTTTTGATAACTCATCCCAAAGCATACTCTTTTATCAGAGATGAAACTACACTTTGCAATCCGGAAAAACATTCCTTTTCATATAAATCCGCTAAGTTTTAGCGGATTTTTCTTAACTTTGCAAACAAATGAAAACCCATAGCCCAATCATGAAAATCAGAACGTACATCAAGGTGCTCATGCTGCTCGCAGCGGCCCTGCTCACCGCATTCACCACGCACGACACGACCATCAAAAACGGAGCGTTGTGGCCCGACGACGAAGGACATCACATCAATGCCCACGGCGGCGGCATCCTGAAATACGGCGACACCTATTATTGGTTTGGCGAACACAAGGCCGACCACACCTCGCAGGCACTGGTCGGAGTGACATGCTATTCCTCCAAAGACCTCGCCCACTGGCACAACTGCGGCGTGGCCCTGAGCGTCAGCGACCAACCCGGCAGCGACATCGAGCGGGGCTGCGTGCTGGAGCGCCCTAAAGTCATCTACAACCCGACGACGGGAAAATTCTGCATGTGGTTTCACCTCGAACTGAAAGGCAAGGGATACAATGCCGCGCGATATGGGGTGGCCGTCGCCGACAAACCGGAAGGGCCCTATCGGTTTCTCTACTCACAGCGCGCCAATCCCGGCATCTATCCTATAGAGTTCGGAGCTGCCGAAATCGCTGTCCTCGACACGCTCAACGCCGACAATTTCAAAAAATGGTGGACGCCGGACTGGTATCAGGCGGTGAGCAAAGGCTTGTTTGTGAAACGCGACTTCGCCGGCGGGCAAATGTCTCGCGACATGACGCTGTTCGTCGACGACGACGGGAAGGCCTACCACATCTTTTCCTCGGAGGACAACCTGACGCTGCATATCGCCGAACTGACCGACGACTACCTGCACCACACAGGCCGCTACACCCGGTTGGCTCCGGCAGGCCACAACGAGGCTCCGGCCATTTTCAAGAAAGACGGCACCTACTGGATGATCACCTCTGGCTGCACAGGCTGGGACCCTAACGAGGCACGCATGTTCTCCGCCCAGAGCATCTGGGGACCATGGACCAAACATCCCAACCCCTGCGTGGGTCCCAAACAAGAAATCACGTTCGGAGGACAATCGACCTTCATCCTTCCCGTCGGCGACCAGTTCATCTTCATGGCCGACGTATGGAGGCCGAAGCATCCCAGCGACGCCCGCTACATCTGGCTTCCCATCACCTTCGAAAACGGAAAGCCCACCCTCCACTGGCGGGAGGAATGGGATATAGCTTCTTTCTTAACTAAAAAATAGCCACATCTTTCAAGAAAAAAAAGGATTAGGATTGATTATTGTAGACTTGTCCATTATTGATGATTAGCGACTGCTCACCCATTTTATTTAACCTATAACGTACAATACTCCCCCATTCATTGCCGTAAGTTTTACCATCAGGACTACTCATCCCAATCACCACAGCAGTCCAGCCGCTCAATACTGCCCAATATTGGTGCTGATATATGCCTACAGAAGAGTATCTACCATCCGGATATGTAGTCTTTCCACTTTCGTTCACAGCTTCACTGGAAGATTGGCATGCCCCATCTCCGCTGAAGTCCAAATAATAATGCTCACCTGCCGAATATTTATTAGAGTCTACTATACACGACGAGATATAATCTTGTACAGTGAACTTCTCAACTATCATCAAAGGCTTCTGGTAATAATTCTTCTCCATCTTAAACATTTGCACAAGAAATGGGCGATTATTTGCAGCCACCTTTGAGTTTTTAATAATACTATTCTGCATTTCATTATATCTCATAATACACCTGTGACAATTTGCTTAATAATGCTAAAAAAATGTGTCTGAAAGAAGTATTTTAGTTAAAATACATTATTAATAATTGCAGATTTATTGATTATTTATAATTTTGCAAATTAAAAATAAGGTGAAATGAAAGCCATTTGAGTTGTATCTTTGAAGGCGACACAAAGTGGCTGCAAAAAAACGCCGGTATAATTTAGCAGAATCAATGATGAAGAATGAATATTTGAAGCCCTTGATGGCGGTGGAGAAGTTTGTATCTAATGAGTATTGCGCACCTTGTAACTGGCAAGGCGAGTATACATCATCTGGATATATTTATGACAACAGTAAGAATAAATTATACTATGATGAAAATGATAGCGGATGCTTTGAGAATGGTGAGCAAGTCAATACCCCAACCCCCACTTCAAAAATATTTACTTTCTCATACAGTGATAATTATGAATTAGGATATGTTAACACAAATTCAATAACTGGCAATATATATTTGAAAAATTTGATTCCCGCAAGTCATAGTTATTATACATATCATTCAGGAACTAGGAAGGAATATAAGAATGAGAGAACTAGCTTATATGCCCTAAAAGCAGACGATGGAAAAACATATTGGTTTTCTGGTAACAGTTTTACGTTTTCGAAGCTTCGTTCTTAGGGAATAGGTATTGCTAATCTCAGGGATACAAATTATGATTCACCGGGCTCGGAGTTTTTGATTCACTAGAACGCTTGCCGAGGCATGATTCATCAATTATTAGTTCGGGTGGATTTGCAATGCGTTTTTCGGATTAAAAATGCTGATAATCAGAGCATCGGAATCCTTGGAAAAGCCAAACGTCACCTTATGGGTGCCGAGCGGCAAATCCCGATGAACGGGAAAGTAGAGACGTCGCATTGAGGCGTCTCCAGCATAATGCTTTGGGAAGAAAAACAAACGGGAGACGCCTCAATGCGACGTCTCTACTATCTTATGCAAATGGATTTATCCCACTTTTTATAGTGGACACCATCTTCCGCTCGGCTCAAAGGGACGCTTGCCAAAGCAAAAAACTACAATCGGCCAAAGGCCGGAATCAGAGTTCCTTGGCCACGGCGAGGTCCATACCACGCCAGACGAGCACGAGACGGTGCACCGGAGTGTGACCAAAGGTGCGCTCCACATTGACGGTACTTCAGTTCCAGCACAGATGAATGCCCGATGTCGGGATAGATGCCGAGCATCGGCTGCAGTGATGTTTATTGTGTAAATATCCGCTCGATATCTTCTACAGGAAGGTTCATGATTAGAGCGATTTCATCCATGGTTTTTCCGCTTTCTCTCAAGGTCTGCGCCACTCGCTGAATAACAGACTGTTGCTGAGAGATTATCTCATCCTTCTGAGAAAGCTGCTCATCCTTCTGAGAAAGCTGCTCGTCCTTCTGAGAAAGCTGCTCATCCTTCTGAGAAAGCTGCTCGTCCATCCGTGAGAGTTCCTCTTCCTTCTCTTTTATCTTCTTGTCGCGGTTCATCAAGGCGGTATCACGGTCTTCTATAGCTTTGAAGTACTCATCCTCCACATTCATCTTCATGCGCATCTCATGGTTGGATGCCGCTACAAGAAGACGGTGCAGGATATGCTCCATTTCTGGCTCACCCTTATACTTATCCTCGTCGATTGAGAGCATGTGACGGTCCTGGCCATCCTTCTGAGTCTGGTCAAAGAAACTCAGCAGAAGGTCCAAGCGGTTGCTCACCTGACCACGCAGGCGGGGAATCTGTACGATGACGCTGTCGTGAACGAGACTGTTGACAAACGGATCGGGGATGCCTTTGGTCACAGGATGGTTATAATAGTCGACGACATCATGGTTCACATACACCACAGGCTCCTCGATGTCACCAACCTTGTGACCAAGCAGATAGATGGTGACCATGGGGATGGCGTATGCGCCTGACCGCTCCTCCCCTACCATGCCTTCATGTGCATCATCTTTCATCATGTTCTCGGGGTTGGAATAATGGGCACCAAGGTATTGCCTGAAACGCAAGGTCTCGGTCTCCACCCATGTCTTCTGAAGTTCTACGAGCACGAGTCGGACAGTGCCATCTGACTCCCTCACCTTCGCACCAAAATCGATGCGGAACATGGAGATGTCATTACGATTGATATTGGAGTACTCATGAGGCCGCATCTCCACTTCCAATACATTCTTGCGCAGCAGCAAAGACAATAGAGTCCTGGCAATGCGGTTGTCCTCCATGAGAAACTTGAACACGGAGTCGTATATCGGATTTGCAACATTCACTATCATACTTTCAAGAGTTTTAATGACAAACGCTTTGTTTACACAAAAATAGCAAAAAACATGCTTTTCCGCAACTTTTACAGCCGCTTCCCCCCCCGTTTAACCATTATTAACTGATTCACAGGCACGGATAATTACTCATCACCTCCAATTAGCCCTCTTACGTTCATCGACTATGCATGCTTAGGTGCCGAGTAATTACGAGCACGGAGTTTTCATTATCTTGCTATAACTGCCGCAGGCGGATAAACCTCACCAGGGTGTTTCTGTCCACCTGGCAGACCTTGGCGATTTTCCTTTGCGAGAGCCCTCGTTCCAGCAGTTCGGCGATGAGAGACTCCTTGCCCGACAGCTTGTATTTGCCGATGTCGTTCAGACGGCCCTTGGGACGCCCAAGCACCACTCCCTCTGACCTCCTCCGCGCCAGAGCCTCTTTGGTGCGCTGGCTGATGAGATTGCGTTCGATCTCAGCCGACAGTCCGAAAGCGAAAGCGAGCACCTTGCTCTGGATGTCGTCGCCCAAACGGTAGTTGTCCTTGATCGTCCACACCCGGCACTCCTTCGTCATACAGACATTCAGGATCTCCATGATCATGAAGAGGTTGCGGCCCAGGCGCGACAGTTCGCTGCAGATGATGATATCGCCCTTGTGCACTTTCTTCAGTAGGTGTCCCAATTGTCGCTTGGTGTAGTTCTTCGTGCCGCTGATGGTCTCCTCTATCCAGTCGTCGACCTGCATCTTCTGGCTGCCGCAAAACCGGTTGATCTCAAACCGCTGGTTCTCCACCGTCTGCTTGTCGCTACTCACTCTGATATATCCGTAAATCATAATGCTTCTCCTTTTTCTTACTGTTCATCATCTTCTTAAAACGAGGAAAAAACCGCTATGGTGCATCGCCTCGAATCTGATGAACTGATGAAAATGACATGCGCTTGGGGCAACACCTTATTATATTTGCAGCTCCCATCTCAAAGGGGAGCGATAGCATAAGAAGAAAGTGAACCACAAAAACGACATGAGAAATAACGACCCGTACGACATCAGCTCCATCATCGAAGAGAACCGGCGGAGAAACGCCGAAATCGCACGACCTTTTCACCCCGATACGGGAGAGGGGGCGCCTCTGCCCCGCACGAAAATCCGTATCAGAGGGTATACACCGGCGATCCTTTTCTTGCCCGACAGGATGCTCGACAACGAGAACGCCAGCCGGGCCGTCATCTGCGGCGACATGGCGGCGTACGCCAGATTGAGACGGATGACGACACAGGAGGCCTTGGAAGACTTCGAGGTGATCCGCTGTCGCCACGACTTCTTCTACTGGGCATGGCGATATGTACGCATCAAACCCAAGGACGGAGGGGACGACATCCCTTTCACACTCAACCGACCGCAACGTCGGCTGGTGGAAACATTCGAACGCCAACGGACTACAGGAAAACCCATACGGGTGATCGTGCTCAAAGCACGGCAATGGGGTGGATCGACGGTGACGCAGATCTACATGGCATGGCTGCAACTCATCCACAGCAAAGGACTCAACTCTCTGATCGTGGGACATGTGAAAGCGGCTTCGGCGGAGGTGAGCAGCATGTTTGACAAGGTGATGGAACGATACCCCAGACGACTGCTGGAATGGGCACAACTGACTGACTGTGAAGAGAAACCAGACCTCGGGGACGACGGCGACAGGCCGGTTTTCCTGTTGGATGGGGATACCGACAGCGGCGGTGAGGAAGACCATAGAAAAGGTGACAAGAGAAGTACGGATCAAGGAAAAGGGAACAAGACAGCGGCGAAAATCACGGGCGACCGCAACACGAGGCTGTTGCGCTACATCCCCTCTCGCAACTGCAAAATCAAAGTGGGATCGGCTGAATCGCCCAACTCGGCGCGCGGCGGCGACTCGGCACTGGTACACTGCACGGAGGTGGCTTTCTGGAAACGCACCGACAACAAGACACCGGAGGACATCGTGCGCTCTGCTTGCGCAGGGGCGTCCTTCAAGCCGATGACGATGATCGTCTATGAGTCGACGGCCAACGGAACGGGGAACTTCTTCCAACGGGAATACGACGCCGCGAAAAGGGGGGAGTCGCAGTTTGAGGCGGTTTTCGTGGCATGGTGGCAGATCGAGCGCTACGCTCTGCCACTGGATGACACGGAGTCCTTCGCCCGACAACTCCTGGCTCGACGCGACGAGGAGTGCGTGATCAGTTTGCGCGAGGAACCGGGCCGATACCTCTGGCGGCTGTGGGAGATGGGCGCCACCCTCGAGGCCATCAACTGGTATATCGCGGAACGGCGGAAATACAATGACCACGCCAACATGGCGGCGGAGTTTCCGTCGGATGACATCGAGGCTTTCCAGAACTCCGGGGCTCATGTGTTTGACCCTTACCGCGTCGAGGGGTTCCGTGGGGCTTGCCGACCTCCACGAAGCCTGGGCGACCTCGCCGGGGAAGCCACAAAGGGCAAACCTGCTCTCGACAACCTGCATTTCAGCGACGACAACGGCGGACTGCTGTGGGTGTGGGAGCATCCCGAGAGATTCGATGACGAGAAGGTGACCGACAGATACCTCGTGGTGGTGGACATCGGCGGGCGCAGTGCGAGATCCGACTGGTCGGTGGTGTGCGTCTTCGACCGCTACTGGATGATGGAGGATGAACGGCCTGTGGTGTGCGCGCAATGGTATGGCCACACCGACATGGACCTGCTGGCCTGGAAAGCAGTGCAGATCGCCCACTATTACGACGACGCTCTGCTGGTGATCGAGTCGAATACGCTGGAGACCCACGACGAAGACCGCTGGCTGGAAGGTGGCGACCAGTCGACTTTCATTCTCAATGAGATAAGGGAAGTCTACCCTCACCTCTACGCCCGAAGGCAGAGCGCCGAGGAAATCCGACAGCACGACCCCGTGAAATACGGATTCCATACCAACGTGAAGACCAAACCGCTGATCATCTCCACACTCATCGAGGTGGTGCGGGAACATCTCTATGTGGAGCGCGATGAGAGATGCCTCGATGAATACCTGACTTACGTCAGACGGCAGAACGGCAGTTACGGTGCCGTGGACGGCAAGCACGACGACCTGCTCATGACACGGGCCATCGGCCTCTATGTCTGCTTCCACGAGATGCCGCGGCCCCGATTCATCCGCCGTGTGCTCAAACAGGGAAAGAAACCAGACAAAGGGTTCTGGTAAGAATGCTGCATGACAAAAAAAAGTGACATTTTGGCATAACACGGGGTATGGTATGGATTTTGTGCCTTATCGGACAAATAACAATCAAAAATCATAGAAAGGAGAATCATCATGACATTCGACAAATTCACCATCAAAGCACAGGAGGCACTCCAGGAAGCGGTGAGCATCGCCGAGCGGGGTGGACAACAGTATGTGGAACCTGTGCATCTGCTCAAAGGCATACTTGTGAAAAGCAAAGACATCTGCCACTTCATCTTCCAGAAACTGGGCGTCAACGGCCAGCAGGTGGAAAAGGTGACAGACAGCGAGATCAGTCACCTGCCTCGCGTGCAGGGGGGCAGCACCTACTACAGCAGCGAGACCAACAACGTGCTGCAGCGCACACTCGACATCGCCCAGAAAATGGGGGATGAGTTCGTCTCGGTGGAACCTATCCTCATCGCACTGCTCGACGTGCAGTCGACGGCAAGCCGCATCCTCAAGGACGCGGGCGTCGATAGCCGTGGACTGCAAACGGCTATCGCCGCACTGCGCCAGGGCAACAAAGTCAACAGCATGTCGGCCGACGAAAACTACCAGAGCCTCGCGAAATACGCCAAAAACCTGGTGGAGGCTGCCCGTGCTGGCAAACTCGACCCGGTAATCGGACGTGACGACGAAATACGGCGACTGCTCCAAATCCTCTCACGACGCACCAAAAACAACCCTATCCTGCTCGGTGAACCGGGCACGGGCAAGACGGCCATCGTCGAGGGACTGGCTGGACGTATCGTGAGGGGCGACGTGCCGGAGAACCTGAAAGACAAGCAGATCTACTCTCTCGACATGGGACAGCTCATCGCCGGCGCGAAATACAAGGGCGAGTTTGAGGAAAGACTCAAAAGCGTCATCAACGAGGTGGTGAAGAGCGAAGGGGGCATCATCCTCTTCATCGACGAGATACACACGCTCGTCGGTGCGGGGGCAAGCGAGGGGGCCATGGATGCAGCTAACATCCTCAAACCGGCTCTGGCAAGGGGCGAACTGAGGGCCATCGGCGCCACCACTCTCAACGAATACCAGAAATATTTCGAGAAGGACAAGGCGCTGGAAAGACGATTCCAGACGGTGATGGTCGACGAGCCTGACGAGATGAGTGCCATCAGCATACTGCGTGGACTGAAGGAGCGATACGAGAACCACCACAAGGTACGTATACAGGACGATGCCTGCATCGCTGCCGTGAAACTCTCCGAACGCTACATCAGCGACAGGTTCCTGCCCGACAAGGCCATCGACCTGATGGATGAGGCTGCCGCTAAACTGCGCATGGAGCGCGACTCGGTGCCGGAGGAACTCGACGAGATCACTCGGCGACTTGCTCAGCTGGAAATCGAGCGGGAAGCCATCAAGCGGGAAAACGACCAACCCAAACTACAACAGCTCGACAAGGACATCGCGGAACTGCGCAGCCAGGAGACTGCCTTCAAGGCCAAATGGGAGAGCGAAAAAGAACTCGTGAACCGCATCCAGCAGAACAAACAGCAGATCGAGACGCTGAAATTCGAAGCCGACCGTGCCGAACGGGAAGGCAACTACGGCAGAGTGGCGGAGATCAGATACGGAAAACTGCAGCAACTGGAACAGGAAATCCACCAGATACAGGAGGAACTGAGACAGGCTCAGGGCAATGAGTCGATGGTGCGCGAGGAAGTGACCGCCGACGACATCGCAGAAGTGGTGAGCCGGTGGACGGGAATACCTGTGACACGAATGATGCAAAGCGAGAGAGAGAAACTGCTTCATCTCGAGGAGGAACTCCACAAACGGGTGATCGGACAGGATGAGGCCATCAGGGCTGTGAGCGACGCCGTGAGACGATCGCGAGCCGGACTGCAGGACCCGAAACGACCTATCGCCTCGTTTATCTTCATGGGGACCACGGGCGTGGGCAAGACCGAACTGGCCAAGGCTCTGGCTGAATACCTCTTCAACGACGAGAGCATGATGACCCGTATCGACATGAGCGAGTATATGGAGAAATACAGCGTCTCCAGACTCATCGGCGCTCCTCCAGGATATGTGGGCTACGACGAGGGCGGACAACTCACCGAGGCCGTGAGGCGCAAACCTTATTCGGTGGTGCTCTTCGACGAGATCGAAAAGGCGCACCCCGACGTGTTCAACATCCTGCTGCAAGTGCTCGACGACGGGCGGCTGACCGACAACAAGGGACGAACGGTGAACTTCAAGAACACCATCATCATCATGACCTCCAACCTCGGCAGCCAATACATCCAGAGCCAGATGGAGCAGATCAACGACTCCAACAGGGAACAAATCATCAAGTCGACCAAAAACGAGGTGATGGAAATGCTCAAAAAGACCATCCGGCCGGAGTTTCTCAACCGTATCGACGAGACAATCATGTTCCTGCCTTTGACTCAACAGGAGATCGCCGATGTGGTGAGGTTGCAGATGAACGCCGTGAGCAAGATGCTGGAACAACAGGGCATCCAACTGGAAATCACACCCCACGCCATCGAATACCTAGCCGCCGTGGGCTACGACCCGGAGTTTGGAGCACGACCGGTGAAAAGGGCCATCCAGCACCATGTGCTCAACGACCTGTCGCGACGCATCCTGGCCGACGAGGTGTGCCGAGACAAACCCATCATCATCGATGAGTTCGGACAAGGACTCATCTTCAGAAACTAACGGGAAAAATAACCGCCCTCGCCTGTGTGAAGGAAGGAGACGATCTCCTCGTAGCGCAGGCGATAGGGCGCTCCTGTGTAATGACGGGCCTGACCGATGACGATCACCCACCCGTCAATAAATCCTGCGTTAACCGGAACCAGTTCTTCGGGTGAGTCGACACTCATCGGAAGATCTCCGCGATATTCCCACATCAACTGCTGGATGTCTGTGAGTCCGCAGTTGAAAATCTCATCCAGACGGATGCGGTGACCGTCGCGCTTGCTGAACGATGCACAGTCGGCCCATCGCCATGTCTCACTGCCTTTGTCGGTGACCATCGACTCGTAGGTCACGCAGTCGCCATCCTCAAAAGAACGCTCGATGACGATGCTGCGGTCTCCTCCCTGGCCACTGATGACAAAGGTGTCGCAACTGGCCTGCAACATGCGCTGATAGTCGCGGCCGAAATCGGTGTCGGTGTCGAGGATGAAACCGATCCACTTCATCACGCTCTCCATGACCTGCGACCCTCCTTCGACGGGAAACTCCACCGTGGCCTTGAAAGAACCGCCCTTGACGGTTTTGTTGAGGCTGACGGTGCGCGTCGACAGGAAATCCTGGGCCATAGCGGTGGTCGCCACGACAAAACAGGTCATGACGGCCAACCAACGCAGGGAATATCTCTTCACACATTTCTCCATCGAGATACAAAATTAAGAATTTTTCTGCCATTGCGCAAACGGCAGGACGTTTTTTTGGTCAAATCGAAAGAATCTCTTATCTTTGCAAACACCACATTTCGACTGACGTCAGTCTTAGGGAGGAATACGAGAATGATTATCATTCGCAACAAGTATTTGCCATTTCAGCACTTCGCAGCCATCAACCTCTGCGGTGTGCTGTTCTGCCACCACGACATCTACCTGTCGGAGCGGCTGATCAACCATGAGCGCATACACACGGCCCAAATGCTGGAGATGGGTGTCATCTTCTTCTACATGTGGTATGTCGTGGAATGGCTGGTCAAACTCCTCGGCAAAGGCAATGCCTATCTCCGCATATCCTTCGAGCGGGAGGCCTACAGGCATGAGGCCGACAAGCAATACCTTCAGAAGCGCAGACACTTCGCGTGGTGGAAATACATGAGAGACAACAAGAAAAAGAAAGCATAAAAAACATGGAAGACAAAGAAAAAGACGTGATGCAGTTGCCCGACAACGCATTCCGTGAACTGAAAGAAGGAGAGAGTTATCAACCCATCATGCGGCCAGAACGCAACTACCCCGAGGTGAACGGATGGTCGGTGACATGGGGTATCATGATGGCCATGCTGTTCTCCGCAGCAGCTGCCTACCTGGGATTAAAGGTGGGACAGGTGTTCGAGGCGGCCATCCCCATCGCCATCATCGCTGTCGGTGCTTCGACTGCGGCGAAACGCAAAAACGCTCTCGGCGAGAACGTGATCATCCAGAGCATCGGCGCCTGCTCGGGAGCTGTCGTGGCTGGTGCCATCTTCACCCTGCCCGCTATCTATATCCTGCAAGCCAAATACCCCGACGACCCGGAGATGACGGCTTCTTTCTACAAGGTGTTTCTCTCCTCGCTGCTCGGTGGCGTCATCGGCATCCTCTTCCTCATCCCCTTCCGCAAGTATTTCGTCAAGGAGATGCATGGCAAATACCCCTTCCCGGAAGCCACGGCCACCACACAGGTGCTGGTGAGCGGAGCCAAGGGTGGCAACCAGGCCAAACCGCTGCTCATCGCAGGACTCGTGGGCGGTCTCTACGACTTCATCGTGGCTACTTTCGGATGGTGGAACGAGAATTTCACCACACGCGTCGTGGGATGGGGTGAACTGTTGGCCGACAAGGCGAAACTGGTGTTCAAGGTGAACACGGGGGCTGCCGTGCTGGGACTGGGATATATCATCGGACTGCGCTATGCCTTTATCATCTGCCTCGGCTCTTTCGCCGTTTGGTGGCTTATCGTACCTGGCATGTCGCTCTTCTTCGGCGACCAGGTGCTCAACCAATGGGATCCGTCGATTACCACTGCCGTGGGTGACATGACACCTGAACAGATCTTCAAGAGCTATGGCAAGAGCATCGGTATCGGTGGCATCGCCATGGCTGGCATCATCGGCATCATCAAGTCGTGGGGCATCATCAAGAGTGCCGTCTCACTGGCGGCCACGGAGATGAAAGGCAAAGGTGCCAGCATGGAAGAGGTGGAACGCACCAGCCGCGACATCTCCTTCAAGGTGATCGCCATCGGAAGCATCGTCACCATCCTGCTGACGTTCATCTTCTTCTGGGCCGGCGTGATGAAGGGCAACCTGCTCTTCGCCGTGATGGGCATCCTCCTCGTTACGGTGATCGCCTTCCTCTTCACCACGGTGGCGGCCAACGCCATCGCTATCGTGGGGAGCAACCCGGTCTCGGGCATGACGCTGATGACCCTCATCCTCGCCTCCGTCGTCATGGTGGCGGTGGGACTGAAAGGTACTGCCGGAATGGTGGCGGCCCTGATCATGGGTGGCGTGGTGTGCACGGCTCTCTCTATGGCCGGTGCTTTCATCACCGACCTGAAAGTGGGCTACTGGCTGGGGACAACGCCCAAGAAACAGGAGACGTGGAAATTTCTTGGCACACTGGTATCGGCTGCCACTGTGGGGGGCGTGATGATCTTGCTCAACGAGACTTACGGATTCGCCAGCGGCAACCTCGCCGCTCCGCAGGCCAATGCCATGGCTGCCGTCATCGACCCGCTGATGAATGGTGTCGGAGCGCCTTGGCTGCTGTATGCCATCGGTGCGGTACTGGCCATCATCCTGACCTGGCTGAAAATCCCTGCATTGGCCTTCGCTCTGGGTATGTTCATCCCCCTGGAACTCAACACGCCGCTGCTCATCGGCGGTGCCGTCAACTGGTATGTCACAACGCGCAGCAAAGACAAGGCTGTGAATGAGGCTCGTGGGGAGAAAGGCACCCTGATCGCCAGCGGATTCATCGCCGGCGGTGCTCTGATGGGAGTGCTGAGCGCCTTGCTCCGTTTTGCTGGAATCAACCTGATCAACGAGGCATGGCTCGAGAACCACTTCTCGGAAGTGATCTCACTGATCGCCTATGTCCTCCTGATCATCTACTTCATCTGGGCTACCAAGACTGCCGACAAAGCGGAGAAGAAATAACTATTTCTTGGTTCCCTTATAACTGGTCTTATGTGTCTCATAGTTCTTGAACGGAACTGACACGGAGGGACGGTCCATCCGGATAGGATGGGCCGTCTCTGCGCTGCTCATCCACTTGGCCACGCCGTCGACCCAGCGGGCTGCGGCGTCGAATGTGGGATGGATGCCGTCGGCGGCACGCGAGATGCGGAGGTTGTAGCTGTCGTAGAAACGGTCGGCTCCCACATTCTGACGGATCATGTTGACAATGCCGGGGTCGCGGCGGATGTTGCGGAGGGTGACGGGACCAATCCACACAAAGGGGATGTCGCCGATCTCCCGCATGATCTCCTTGACTGCTTCTGAACGCGACGAGATGTCGTGGTAGCCGAGATCGTTGGTGCCAAGACACACAATGATGAAGGTGGGATTGACTTTATGGATCAACCGGCGCAGTTCGGTGGTATAAGCCCAACTCTTGGTGGTGGAACCATACCAGATGGAGGTGTAGAGGGTATGCCCGTTCTGGTTGGCGTAGTCGTTCATCCTACGCCCCACCCCGTCGAGCATGGAGTCGCCGAACAGCAGGATATGGTGGTAGGGTGTGACGTCGGCGGGATCGGTCTCTACATTCTGTATGGTCTCTCCTTGAAGCACCTTGTTGTAGACGACCTCGATGCTGTCGAGGATGTCCTGTGCGGGCGTATTCAGCCCGGTCAGCGTGAAGGCCATTGCGGCCAGTATGGTTTTCTTCATTGTTACTTTGGTTTTTCGATTCATGATGACAAATGTTGGTTCCGGCGGTCGTGCTCCCAGATTTCAAGACTGTTGATCACATTCTGCCAGAGTATATAGCATCCCGGTCCCACTGTGGATATGGGATTGAGATAGGTATAGGCAATCCAAATGGCGAAATTGGTGTTTTTCTGCCCCAAGGCCTGTCCGGCTTCTTGGGTGCGCTGGAAGAAATGGCCCACATAGCGTCCTACGGCAAACTGCACGAGGCAGAACATCAGGCCAAGTAGTGCGATAAGCACCAGGAACGGGGCTGGACTGTCGGCATGGACAATGTTCTTCACCGTGGTGCCCGACACGATGGCCAGGGAGAAGCCCCACATGTAGAAAGACAGGTCTCTGACACTGACGATCCAACGGTGAAGAGGGGTGATGTAATGCTTCACGACATAGGCCAGCAGCATGGGGGCGACAAGCAGCAGGCACACTTTATAGAGAATGAGGGCGAAGGCATGCCAGAAGTCCATGCCCACCGACTGGTCGATGAGCGGAAAGCACACTGGCACCATGAGCGCCGTGAGAAAATTGGACATGAACGTGTAGGACGTCATTTCCTCTAAGTTGCCTCCGAGTTTGCTGGTCACCACCGCGGCGGCGGCGGCACAGGGGCAGATGATGCAGGTGAGGACGGCTTCGAGCAGGATCAGGCGGTTGCCCTGGATGTGAAACACCAGGATCACCCCCACGACGATGGCGACGAGCATCACCTGGAATGCGCCCACCCAGAAATGCCATGCCACAGGACGCAGACGACGGAAATCCACCTTGCAGAAAGTCACGAAGAGGATGAGAAACATGAAGAGCGGGAAAATGACATCGATGACAGGACCGAAGAAATCGGCTGCGGGTTCGAGGAATGGGATGAAGGCAAACAGGAAATAGAGGACGGTGCCTGAAGCCATCGCTACAGGCAATGTCCATTCCTTGAGGAAGTTGATGGTGGATTGCCACCATCCGCACTGCGATTCTCCGCCTCTCATTCCCTGATTATCTGAGTATTACGCCGCCCATGGGCTGCAGGGTCACCTTGGCCCGGCCTTTCTTGTCAACTTTCAAGGTGCGCAGCTCGGCTTCTGCTATGGCATTCTCTGCTTTGGCGGCTGGCTTGTCGACATAATATCTCACGGTCTGCCCGGCGAACATCGGGAGCTGGAGCGTGAGGGTGATTGTTTCTTGGGTGCCATTGATGCCGGCCACATACCAGTCGTTGCCATGACGGCGGGCCAGAACGACATATCGGGTGGGATAACCGTCAAGGAAACGGGTCTCATCCCACGTCGTCGGCATGTCGCGGAGGAAATCGAGTTCGAACTGCGGCAACTCATTGAGATTATTGGGCTGCATGGCCACACAGTTGACTCCGGTCTGCAAGACTATGCCCGTGGCCATCTCAAAGGTGTCGGAAGAGCGGCGGTAATTGCGGCTGGCATTGTCGGGACTCATCCGGCGGTTCATGATGATGCCTCCCCAGTCGAAGGCTCCTACGGCATTCCTGGAGAATGGGTGCATCGTGAGCTCAAAGCCTTCCTTGTCGCAGTGATACTGCGTGAAGGTGAGGTTCTCGGAGGCAAGGGCGGCCTCACTGGACACATAGTTGGGATACATGCGCTCCCACCCGCGGGGGATGGTGCAACCGTGGAAGACGACTTGGAGCCCGTAACGGTTGGCGTCACTCAGGATATCCTCGTAGAGGCGCATGGTCTCCTGCTTGTCGCTGCCGAAGAAATCCACCTTGATGCCTGCCACGCCGATGCTCTTGAGCCATTTCATCTCGCGGTCGCGGGCATAGGAGGTCGACATGCAGTCGCGCGGTGTCTGGGGGGCATCATTCCAATGACCGTTGGAGTTGTACCACAACATCAGACGGACACCTTTCTGCTGGGCATAGCGTGAGAGTTCGGCCATCTTGTCACGGCCGATGTTGTTGTCCCACCAGTTATCGACAAGACAGTATTCAAATCCCATTTCAGAGGCCAGGTCGATGAACTTCACTTGGTCGTCGTAATTGATGGAGTTGTCTTGCCAGATGAGCCAGCTCCAGGTGTAACGGCCTGGACGGAAGGGCTGGGTGGCCTCATAGAGTGGCTCCGCCACATCGAAGGGGATGGTGGTCTCGACAATAGGCTTGAGGGTAGTGCCGACGGTGATGGTGCGCCACGGCGTGGTGCCGGGCAGCGCAATGCCGGGAGCCGTACTGCCGATACCGTTGAACTCGCCTTCTTCGGGGAAGGCGACCGTGTATCCCTTGACCGGGTCGTAATCGCTCAGGCGAGACCCGCAGTAGTCGCTCGAGACGCCTGTCTCACTCACCAATGCCCATCCTTTGCCTCCGATGCGGAAAAGGCAGGGGAAGGTGTAGCCCAAGCCAAACCGTGAGCGGTCGGTCATCGGAGCGTCTGCCTTATACTCCTCCTCGTAAGAGGGTTTGGTGCGCTCCCATCCGGTCTTGGGACCGATTTGCGGACAGAGGAAAGTGGTGGTGCCTTCGGGGAAACGGAAGGAACTCTCCTCGCTTAGGATGATAGCGCACTTGGGATTGTCGTTTTTCTGACGGGGGATGGCATAGCGGAAGGCGATGTCGTTGTCGGACACGAGGAACGTGACTGTCATGCGTTGGCCCTGGCTATTGGTGAAATCCACGTCGAGCTGACGGGCGGTATAATGGATGTTGGAGGCTTTGGCCTGCTGCATGGTGTAGGTTTTGTCGACCTCGCCCTTACGGCTGTCGGTGACAGCGAGCCCTGTGGAGAAATCACCGATGTCGGTCCTCAGGCCCAAGGCCGAAGGCTGCATCATCACCACACCGTCGTAAACCACTGAATAGGTGGCCTGACCGTTAGTTACAGCCACTTCGACTGTGAGTTTTCCGTCGGGTGAACTGACCGAGAGACTGGCATCGGTCGACTGCTGAGTGGCGGCCTGCAGGAAGGAGGCCATCGCCAACATGAGGAATAGGAATAATTTTCTCATTTGAGGTACTGAAAAGGGTGAAACAGGATCTAATTTGGTGTTCTCAGACTGCAAAAATAGTGTTTTTTATTGAAATGTTCCCATAATTGGGGCAAAAAAAGACATGGGCAGCTCCTGTTAGGACACTGCCCATGAATAGATAGGGGTGGAGGGATATCAGATGAGATTGTCTTTCTCGATATCCTTGAAATACTTGTAGGTGCCTACCTTCAGTTCGTCGGTAGCGGGCTCGTCGCAAACGATAATGCCATGCTGGTGCATCTGAAGAGCACTGATTGTCCACATGTGGTTGACGCTGCCCTCCACTGCTGCCTGCAAAGCACGTGCCTTGTGGTGACCATTGACCAGGATCATCACCTCACGGGCTGCCATCACTGTGCCTACGCCAACGGTAAGGGCCAGTTTCGGCACCTTGTTGATGTCGTTGTCGAAGAAGCGGGAATTGGCGATAATGGTGTCGGTGGTGAGTGTCTTCACGCGGGTGCGTGAGGAGAGCGACGAACCGGGCTCGTTGAAGGCGATGTGACCATCAGGACCGATGCCACCGATGAAAAGGTCGATGCCTCCTGCCTCAGCGATCATCTCCTCGTAGTGGGCGCACTCGGCAGCCAGGTCCTCGGCATTGCCGTTGAGGATATGGATGTTCTCTTTCGGACAGTCGATATGGTCGAAGAGATTACGGGCCATAAACGAGTGATAGCTCTCTGGGTGATCCTCTGGCAGATTGACATACTCATCCATGTTGAAGGTGAGCACATTCTTGAAGGATACCCTGCCCTCTTTGTTGGCTTTCACAAGCTCTGCGTACATGCCCTCTGGCGACGATCCGGTGGGAAGGCCGAGCACGAAGGGTTTCTCTGGTGTCGGATTGGCGGCATTGATGCGCTCGATGACGTGCTCTGCTGCCCATTTCGACATGTTCTGATAATTGTTCTCAATAATTACTCTCATTGTTTATCGGTTTTGAGTTGAATAATATGCTTTTCTACGAATTTGCTGCGAAACCGGGGTATGAAAAACGGTTTGTCACATTTTTGTGTGCAAAAATAATATTTTTCAAAAAAAAACAAGAAAAAAGACAAAAAAACATGTCGAAAAACAAAAAACCCCGACCTCACGTCGGGGCTTTTGAATTTTTGAATGTTTCAGCAGTTAGTCTATGTAGTTATTATTCTGAAAATCGTTTTGCGGTGCAAAAATAGATATAAAATTGATATAAATCAAAAAAAACTTCTGTTTTGGGGTAAAAAATCACGTAAACGTTTTCAGAGAATCGCACCAAAATGAGACAAAATAAAATAAGTTTGATACATTTCACGCATTTTCTTGGCAAAAAAGCACCTTATTTAATACTTTTTTCGTACTTTCGCAGTTGATTATGACGGATTAGTATCAACATATGAAAGAATTCATTATCTCTGAAGTAAAAACCGAGACGGCTGTGCTCGTCGGTCTCATCACCAAAGACCAGGATGAAGCCAAAACCAAAGAGTACCTCGACGAACTGGAATTTCTGGCCGACACCGCTGGTGCCGTCACGGTGAAGCGTTTCACCCAACGAGTGGGAGGACCCAGTGCGGTGACCTACGTCGGCAAAGGTAAACTGGAGGAAATCAGAGACTTCATCAAGGCTGAGGAAGACGCAGAGAGAGAAGTGGGCATGGTGATCTTCGACGATGAGCTCTCTGCCAAGCAGATCCGAAACATCGAGTCGGTGCTGCAAGTGAAAATCCTCGACCGCACCTCACTCATTCTCGACATCTTCGCCATGCGAGCACAGACGGCCAATGCCAAGACACAGGTGGAATTGGCGCAATACCGATATATGCTGCCTCGCCTGCAGAGGCTGTGGACACACCTCGAACGACAGGGTGGCGGATCGGGCTCTGGTGGTGGAAAGGGAAGCGTGGGACTGCGCGGTCCTGGTGAGACACAGCTCGAGATGGACCGCCGCATCATCCTGCAACGCATGACCTTGCTCAAACAGCGCCTCGTGGAAATCGACAAGCAGAAGACGACACAGCGCAAAAACCGTGGAAGACTGATACGCGTCGCCCTGGTGGGATACACCAACGTGGGCAAATCTACCATCATGAACTTGCTGGCCAAGAGCGAGGTGTTCGCAGAGAATAAACTCTTTGCCACACTCGACACTACCGTGAGAAAAGTGGTGGTGGAAAACCTGCCTTTCCTGCTGGCCGACACGGTGGGGTTCATCAGGAAACTGCCTACCGATCTGGTGGACTCTTTCAAGTCGACTCTCGACGAGACGCGCGAGGCCGACCTCCTGCTCCACGTGGTTGACATCTCGCACCCCGATTTCGAAGAACAAATCCAGGTGGTGGAGAAGACACTGGGCGAACTGGGGTGCAGCGAAAAACCCATGATGATCGTTTTCAACAAGATTGACGCTTACCACTGGACTGAGAAAGAACCCGACGACCTAACGCCTCCCACCAAGGAGAATATCACACTCGATGACTTGAAACGGACGTGGATGGCAAAACTCAACGACGACTGCCTCTTCATCTCCGCCAGGGAAAAAACCAATATCGAGGAATTCAGAAACACACTCTACAAGAAAGTGAGGGAACTCCACGTGCAGAAATATCCCTACAACGATTTCCTGTACACGACTCCCGAGGAGAACACAGAGACCCCTACCTCTGAAGAATAATTATTTATCATCAATAAAATAAGGGACTTTCCTGCCCCGACCAAAACTTAAGACAATTATGGAATACAGACAACTGACCCCTGAGGAGATCAAGATTCTCGAATCAAGAGGCTGCAAAGCCGATGACTGGGACATGGTGACCGTCGCTCCTGGCTTCGACCCCATCTACGTGAGAAACACTTCGTTCTACGGAGATGTGAAAATGGGATACTTTGAGAAAGAAATCGAAGTGAGCAAGGGCTTTGTGAAACACTGTGGCATCAAAAACACCACACTGCGGAATGTCACCATGGGCAACAACTGCCTGATAGAAAATATCGGTAACTTCATCAACAACTATACCCTGGGCGACAACTGCTACATCAGCAACGTCAATACCATAGAGACTACAGAGGGCGCTACCTTCGGAGAAGGAAACCTCATCTCCGTGCTCAATGAGGTGGGCGACGGCAACGTGATGCTCTTCGACGGACTGACCAGCCAATTGGCGGCTTTCATGGTGAAATACTACCGCGATAAGGAACTGATGGCTACCATCCTCGACCTCATACGCAAAGAGGTGGAGGCAAGCGTGCCTGAAAGGGGTACCATCGGCGACAACGTGAAAATCATCAATACTGGAGAAATCACCAACACACATATCAACGACGACTGCGAAATCAATGGCGCCTGCCGACTGAGCGACTGCTCCATCAAGAGCATCCCCGAGGCGAGCGTCTATATCGGTTCGGGCGTGATCTGCGAGAATTCCATCATCTATGACGGCAGTTCGATTCTCAACAGCGTGAAACTCGAAAACTGCTTCGTGGGCGAGGCTTGTAAAATCACCAACGGATTCGCTGCCGAAAACAGTATCTTCTTCGCCAATAGCTTCATGTCCAACGGTGAGGCCTGCGCCGCTTTCTGCGGCCCATTCTCTGCCAGCCACCACAAGAGCTCACTGCTCATCGGCGGACAGTTCTCCTTCTACAATGCCGGATCGGCGACCAACTTCAGCAACCACGCCTACAAAATGGGACCGATGCACTACGGCACTCTCGAGAGGGGCGTGAAAACCGCCAGCGGTGCCTATATCCTCATGCCTGCCAACATCGGTACCTTCTCGGTGTGCTTCGGTAAACTGATGTATCATCCCGACACCAGGAACCTGCCATTCTCCTACCTCATCGCGTATGGCGACACGATGTACCTCAACCCGGCACGCAACATCACAACCGTCGGCCTCTACCGCGACATCCGAAAATGGCCGAAACGCGACAAACGTCCGCACAACGGACAGAAGAGCATCGTCAACTTCGACTGGCTGAGTCCGTTCTCGGCCGGAGAAATCCTTGAGGGCAAAAAAGTGCTCGAACAACTCCGCAAAGCATCCGGCGACAGAGTCTCGAATTACAACTACCACGAATATGTGATCAAAGCCAACCACCTCAGACTCGGCATCGAACTCTATGACATGGCTCTGCATATCTATATGGGCGCCGTACTCAAACGGCATAAACTCGAACTGCCCAAGAGTCCGATCGGTACGGGGAAATGGAACGACCTGTCGGGACTCCTGCTGCCTGAGACCGAGGAACTGAGACTGATCGACGACATCAAGAATGGCGTGATCATCGATATCTACGACATCCTCGACAGATTCGCTGAGATCGACCGCAACTACTCCGAATACCGGTGGACCTGGACCTACCGCATGATCCTCGACTACTATGGTCTGGAGACGCTCACCGAGGAGGACGCTGAACGGATACATGAGGACTACATCATCGCACGACGCAAATGGATCTCCGAAATCCGCAAGGATGCTGAGAAAGAATATGCCCTCGGCGACGTCGACAAGGAAGTGCTCGACAATTTCCTCCACCAACTCGACCAGGAAATGGCATTCGAAAACGAGAACAAATTCGAATAACACACAACTATTCATGTCAATATTCCAACATTCCACCTGACAATGAGAAAACTGATTCTGCTTAGCTTGACGGCGATGATGACTCTCGCCGCATCCGCCAAAGACTACAAATACACCACCGTGGCGGGTGACATGACACAAACGCGCATCTACACCCTCGACAACGGACTGAAAGTCTATTTGTCGGTCAACAAGGAGGTTCCAAGACTTCAGGCGAACATCGCCGTGAAAACAGGATCCCGCAACGACCCGGCTGAGACCACAGGCCTGGCTCACTACCTGGAACACCTGATGTTCAAGGGCTCCAAGATCTTCGGGGTGACCGACCCCGTGGCCGAGGCTCCCTACCTCGACGACATCGAGGCACGCTATGAGGTGTACCGCACCCTCACCGACCCTGCCGCACGAAAGCAGGCCTACCACGAGATCGACAGCGTGTCGCAGATCGCTGCCCGGTATTTCATTCCCAATGAGTACGACAAACTCATGTCGGCCATCGGAAGCGAGGGCACCAACGCCTACACCAGCAACGACGTCACTTGCTACGTGGAGAACATCCCGTCGAATGAGATCGAGAACTGGGCTCGCGTGCAGGCCGACCGATTCCAAAACATGGTGATCCGTGGTTTCCATACCGAACTGGAAGCGGTGTATGAGGAGAAAAACATCGGCATGGCTCAGGACCAGCGCAAAATGTGGGAAGCACTCTATGCCAAACTGTTCCCCACCCACCCCTATGGCACACAGAGTACCATCGGTACGCAGGAGCACCTGAAAAACCCTTCCATCACCAATATCAAAAACTATTTCAAACGCTACTATGTGCCCAACAACGTGGCCATCTGCATGGCGGGTGACTTTGACCCCGATGAGGTGATCCGTATCATCGACAAATACTTCGGCCAATGGAAGCCGAACGCGAACCTGAGCTACCCGACCTTCGCGCCTCTCAAACCCATCACTTCGCCGGCTGACACCACCGTCGTGGGCAAAGAGGCCGAATACCTGATGATGGGATGGCGCTTCGGAAAAGCCAACTGCGGACAGGTCGACACGCTCAACATCATCAGCCAGGTGCTGGCCAACGGCAAGTGCGGACTCTTCGAGGTGGACCTCGAACAGCAAATGAAACTCATGAGCGCTGGGGCTTTCGCCGACGAGATGGCCGACTACTCGCCTTTCGTACTCTACGGATACCCGAAAGACAACCAAAGCCTCGACGAGGTGCGACAACTGCTTCTCGACGAAATGGCAAAACTCAAGAGAGGGGAGTTCGACGATGACATCATTCCCGCAGTGATCAACAATGCCAAGCTCAATTACTACCGTTCCATACAGAACAACAGCAACCGCGCCAGCATGATGGTCGACGCATTCATCAACGAGCAGAAATGGGACGACGTAGCCAACTACATCGACCGCATCGCGAAAATCACTAAGCAGGATGTGGTGAACTTCGCCAACAAATACCTCGGCGACAATAACTACGTGTGCGTCTACAAACGGGTGGGCACGGACTCCACACAGGTGAAAATCGAGAAACCGGAAATCACGGCGATCCCCACCAACCGCGACCTGAGCAGCACGTTCCTCAATGAGATCAAAAACAACTATGTGAAACCGATACAACCGAGATTCCTCGACTTCGACAACGACCTCGTCGTGAGCAAGACAAAGCGCGGACTGCCACTGCTCTACAAGCATAACGAAGAGGACGGACTGTTCACGCTCTCCTTCATGTATGATTTCGGCGAGGAGAGCGACGTCAACCTGGGCTATGGTCCCTCGTACCTGGAGTATATCGGCACTGACAAGAAAAGCGTCAGCGAGGTGAAGCTGGAATTCTACAAACTGGCCTGCAACTACTCTATCAGCGTCAACCAGTTCTACACCACGGTCAGCCTCAACGGACTGAGCGAGAACATGCCCGCTGCACTGGCTTTGCTCGAAGACCTCATGCAGAATGCCAAGCCCGACAATGACTCCTACTCGAAATTCGTCGACTTGCTGATCAAGAACCGACAGGACCAGAAGAAAAACCAGAGCGCCAACTTCAGTGCACTCAGGAGCTACGTGCAATACGGTCCCTACAACCCACGGCTCAACATGCTCAGCGAGGCTCAGCTGAGAAATACCGACCCGCAGAAGTTTCTCGACCTCATCAGCGGTCTGAAAAATCACGAACATACCGTGATGTACTATGGTCCTTTGACCATCAAAGAACTCAACAAAATCGTAAGCAAGACCCATAAGACTGCCAAGCGACTTGCTCCTGCCCCCACAGGGAAGGAATACACCGAACAGCTCACACCGACCAACGAGGTGTATATCGCTCCTTACGAGGCCAAGAACATCTATATGGTGCAATACCATAACGAGGGAAAACCCTTCAGTCTCGAAGAGGCTCCGGTGCGCACGATGCTCAACGAGTATTTCGGCGGTGGCATGAACTCTATCGTGTTCCAGGAGCTGCGCGAGAGCCGCGGACTGGCTTACAGCGCCGCTGCCAGCTACTCGGCACCGTTCCGCCTGAACCATCCCGAGACTTACATCACCTACATCGTATCACAAAACGACAAGATGATGGACTGCATCAAGGTGTTCAAAAGCATCCTCGACACCATCCCGCAGAGTCAGGCCGCATTCGACATAGCCAAGCAGAGTGCCATGAAGAGCCTGCAAACGGCTCGCACCACCAAATTCAGTGTCCTCAACAGCTACTACTGGGCAAAGAAACGTGGCTTCGACTTCGACCTCAACGAACGTATCTACAACGCTCTGCCCAAAGTGACATTGCAAGACGTGCTCAACTTCGAAAAGAAATACATGAAGGGAAAGACCTACAAATACATCATTCTCGGCGACGAGAAGGAACTCGACATGGAGGGACTGAAGAAAATCGGCCCTGTCCACCGACTCACCACCGAACAGATCTTCGGATACTAATACATTACCCAAATAACACTAATTCTAAAACATTATGGCAAAAACACCAGAATTCAAGTATGCACCCATGTTCCAACTGGGTGAAGACAAGACCGAGTACCGCCTGCTGACCAAAGAGGGTGTCAGCGTGGGCGACTTCGAAGGACACCCCATCCTCAAAGTGAGCAAGGAGGCCCTGACCCTGCTCGCACAACAGGCTTTCCACGACGTGGAGTTCATGCTGCGACGGGAGCACAACCTGCAAGTGGCGGCTGTCTTGAACGACCCGGAAGCAAGTGAGAACGACAAATACGTGGCTCTGCAGTTCCTGCGCAATGCTGAGGTCTCGTGCATGGGCATCCTGCCTTTCTGCCAGGACACGGGCACGGCGATCATCCATGGAGAAAAGGGACAACAGGTGTGGACTGGATTTGAGGACGAAGAGGCTCTGAGCCTGGGCGTCTACAATACATTCACACAAGACAACCTGCGCTACTCGCAGAACGCACCGCTCAACATGTATGACGAAGTGAATACACGTTGCAACCTTCCGGCACAGATCGACATCGAAGCCGTAGAGGGCATGGAATACCGCTTCGTGATGGTGGCCAAAGGCGGCGGATCTGCCAACAAAACTTATTTCTATCCGATGACCAAGGCCACAATCCAAAACGAGGGCACACTGCTGCCTTTCCTCGTCGAGAAAATGAAATCTCTGGGCACCGCAGCTTGTCCTCCTTACCACATCGCATTCGTCATCGGAGGCACGTCGGCTGAAAAGAACCTGCTCACCGTGAAACTGGCCAGCATCAAATACTACGACGGACTGCCCACTACTGGCGATGAGACCGGCAGGGCTTTCCGGGACGTCGAACTGGAGAAGAAACTCCTCGTCGAAGCTCAGAAAATCGGCCTGGGCGCCCAATTCGGCGGTAAGTACCTGGCTCACGACATCCGTGTCATCCGCCTGCCACGCCATGGCGCATCCTGTCCTATCGGAATGGGTGTGTCGTGCTCGGCCGACCGCAACATCAAAGCCAAAATCAATGCCGACGGCATCTGGCTGGAGCAGATGGACAATCATCCCAGCGAACTGATTCCGGAGGAATTACGCAAGGCTGGCGAGGGCAAAGACAACATCGTGATCGACCTCGACAAGGGTATCGACTCCGTGAGGAAAGAACTCTCGAAATATCCCGTGAGCACACGCGTCAACCTCAAGGGCACGATCATCGTGGCACGCGACATCGCACACGCCAAACTGAAGGCTCGACTGGACGCTGGCGAGGAAATGCCGGCTTACTTCAAAGACCATCCCATCCTCTATGCAGGTCCCGCCAAGACCCCAGAGGGATATCCTTGCGGTTCGATGGGGCCCACAACGGCCAACAGAATGGATCCTTATGTCGACGAGTTCCAGGATCATGGGGCTTCCTTGGTAATGATCGCCAAGGGCAACCGCACACAGACCGTCACGGATGCTTGCCAAAAGCATGGAGGCTTCTACCTCGGATCGATCGGAGGTGTGGCCGCTGTCCTCTCACAGTCGAGCATCAAGTCAATCGAGTGCGTGGAATATCCCGAACTGGGCATGGAAGCCATCTGGAAAATCGTCGTGGAGGACTTCCCCGCATTCATCCTCGTGGATGACAAAGGCAATGACTTCTTCAAGCAACTGAAGCCTTGGACTCCCTGCAAGGGATAAAAAGGCTGCAGATCCTTCCTATAACCCAACCTTTGTTTTCACAGGCAGGTATTTTTACCTGTCTGTGATTTTTCAACAATGGCCCCATCTTAAAAAGTCATTTTTATTCGCATTGCGCCGTTACCGCCGACCACGAAGAGCCAAATGTAGAGACGTCGCATTGCGGCGTCTCCATCATCATGCTTTGGGATGAGATAACATACGGGAGACGCCTCAATGCGACATCACTACTTCCTTATGCGAATGGATTCATCCGACTTTTTAAAGGGGATTCATCAATAGACAAGAAAAAGGGGGATCGCCCATGAAAGAGCTCTCCCCCCTGAATAATCCTATCCGACGTAGGATTATTCTTCATGAAGTATAATTTCCGAAAACACCTCCCCAGAACTGGGGCAGAGTCGTGTTATGATTCGAACTCATTTCCGTCATTTCGGAAGTCTGATGCAAAAATAATATTTTACACAATACGTTGTTCTTATCTTATTGAAATTTTAATACAATTTAACGCTCTGCGCTTAATCAGTAATTACTCAGCACCCCACTTTCCCTTCTTATGACCATCGGGATTTGTCGTTGTTCATCGGGATTTGTCGTTGTTCATCGGGATTTGTCGTTGTTCATCGGGATT
>OCTW011546881.1_pt1 | contig 32458 bp, 28 predicted proteins | sample 1539671 | NCBI WGS metagenome assembly OCTW01 (sample SAMN02144230, study PRJEB22623) | gut metagenome | biome: sheep rumen | host: Ovis aries | place: New Zealand | reverse complement strand
ATAAGATCAATAAGAGTTTCTCCTTTGAAATATTCTTGAAGATTGGACTCCCAGTTTTCACGTCCCAAATACATTGATGGTATATCATCTGTGTTTGTAAGGAATAGATCTTGTGCGTATAAATCTAATTCCAAGTCATCCATCTCAAAAGGCTGATTTCCTGCTTCAAATGGCTTTGTTTGAATTTTTGTTAATTGAGTAACATCGTCATTAAAATCGGAAGCTCTTTCCATATAAGCACTTTCATATGGGGAAAAATTATAAAATGCGATTCTATGAAGTGTGTTTTTGTTATCATTCTCGTATCCACATTTTATTTTTAATGTCTGAGTCTTTATTTCCGTTTCATCCCCAAACGCAACAAATGTTGTTGTGTAATACCCCTCTTTCATTATAGAACAATTATTAATATTAATTAAGACTGATTGCCCGGATTTTAATGTAGGAATTTGATATGTAATCTCATTTGTTTTTTCTTTAATTGCTATTTCACGGGGATTGGTAACATATATTCTTAGATTATTTATGGTTTGTCCAGATATGTTTTTTACATAAATCTGATAATCATACACGCCCGTTGTTGGCCAGACCAAATCTTTGGTCTGACTAACATATAAGTATAGCTTTTTCTTTTGATTAATAATTGTCGAATCAAGTTTTACAATATTTGTGCGATTTGTCGAATTATCATCCGTCATTATTATCACCATCAATTATATTTATCACGATATCTCCTTGAGAAGCCATTGTCTTATCGGTTTCTGGAACAAACATCTTTACATGATATTCTCCAGGTTTTGTAATGGAAAATCTGATAACATATTGATTATTCTCATAAAGTATATTTTGAATCTCTGTATCTTCAACAAAGAATTTTACATTTAAATCTTTATCAAAATATACTTTGTCATTATCATATTTCAATTCTCCTCTTATAACAATATTATCACTAGTTGTGATTACCTCATCATTATCGTTAATCATATCTATGGTTATGTTATATTTTTGTATATTATTAAAGATTAAGGACTTTGTTTTTGATGGAAGATATGTTGTTGATAATATCTGAGCTCCATCATATTGCGCCGTCAAAGACATATTTGGTGATAATTTTACATGAGTTACAGCATAATAATCATTATTAACATTTGAAATTTCGGATTGTGAATGAACAAGATTATTATTATAGAAATATATTTTTCCATAAAGATTTTGATTAGTTCCTACTGCATTTAATACCGCTTTAAGATTAATTAAATCTCCCACGTAATATGCATCATTTATGATATATCTATCCTCTTCTTCTTCAATATCAGTGAAGGCAGAAGTATCTAAGCTTAATTCGGTTTCAATAGTTGTTTCAGAATCTTCATGTAAATAATCAAAACCGCAAAGATATATTGTATTATGTCCGACATTTTCAGCTTCTAATAATATATTACACTTCTGTGTTTCATAGCTCTTCATATCTCCGATATTCCAATAGATTATATCAAGGCTTTTATCATACGAATATTTTTCTTTATCGATATCAACGGCAGTTAAAGATAAATAATCTCCAAGTTTTTTGTTTTCTTTATTAGGCCCGACTAATGCTTTGACAAGAACATTTTTATTAGGTTTGTATCCATTAATTGCATTGATTGTTAAAATATTGATTTCATGATTTTCTACAATTTTCTTCTGCAATCTTCCTAATATTTTTAAATCAGTATCAACACCACAATAAATCATAGCCTCTGTTTGACTGTAAAGAAGTCTATCATCATTTGTTTGGTATATTGTTTTAAATCCTTCTGTGTTTGTTGAAGAACATGGCTTGTAAAAAATATGAATATTATGACTGCATCTTCCTTTTTGTGTTAATTCGATCGTATTAACAAAGTGAGGTGCGCCTTCTGATATTAATTTTACACGAATTAAGACTAGTTCTCCTTTTCGATATAAGCTGTAATCATGTATATATTCTAAGCGAGTCTGTTGTTTGTCGATTTGATCATAAGATTGGAAGGATGCTTTAAAAGCTTCGTCGCTTCCTTCATATATGATATTGCCTTTTAATAACAGCTCTTCAAAATCATACACATCGTCCTCTGTTTTAATTCTGATTCGAAACATACCTTTTTTATCTTCGGAACTGAAATCACAGAGATCATCGAGATTATTTCCAGTTACAGCAAATTGTGTAATAAGATTTTCATATGTGTATTTAACGATTTCTCCGTCTAATCCATCTCCATGAGAATTAAATAATTTTCCAATTAGATATACTCGAGAAATATTATCATCTTGTATGGTATTAATATTATCCTTTAGGATAAAAGATGGTTTTTTAAGCTCTGTTCCTGTTTCATCTTGATAATATATTAAAAATCCTAAAACATCGATTGTTGTATTTGGAATATATGTTTTTTTAGTATCAAGATACGCGTCAGCGTGTATACTATTTCCTTTATAAAATATATCGACATTGTCGAGCAAGCTTGATAAATAATATGTATCATTTTCGTAGTATTCCGGGATAATAAATTTTAAAGTGGCGATACCGTTATTATCAGTTACAGCTCTAATAAGCTGAGGCTGGTCATTTTGATCGATATATCTTAAAAAGACATCCTTTCCTGCTAAAACCATATCTCGTTTTTCAATACCTCGCCTAACTGATATGTATCCATCAGGGCTGGTGTATTCTTGAAGGCCCGGTGCAGAATCTGCGAAATCAAAAGCAATGCGTTCTCCCGCTTTTCCTATTTGATATCCAGTAGGGATTAAACGAGCATCGTTAATAATTCTCGTTTTAAATTCTAATGTTGCAGCTGATAATTCATCACATTCTGACTCTGAAGCTTGAATCCTATATGTAATATCTAAATCATTCTCATTAGAAAGATCATTTCTATCTAAATCATCACCTTCAATATATAAATCAACAGACATCATATCTTGTGTTTCTAATTTAATACATAAGCATTCCCTTTCAGGTAATTTAGTTGAAGATGCGTATTGTGAAGGATCTGAAGTATCAATATGATCATATTCTATATTGGAATATAAATCCAAATCAACAAAATCATGAGGCTCTCCCAGAATTAAGAAATTCATGAAAATTTCACGCTCATATGAATAAGCATAAGGGATTTTCAGCTCAATAATTTGTTCAGGAAGAATTTCATTGATTTTTAAAATAACATTCTCGGCTCCTTCATTAATAAGGTCACTGTTTTGAATATTTAAAACTTCTACCGTGTTTTTTACTGATGGATTAAGTATGTAAAAATTTTGGTAAAAATTTTGTAGCATTCCTGTTTTCCATTCCGTCGGAAGAGATTTAAAGGTTTCGCTTACATCTTCTGAATATACTATCGGATTAAGCTCTATATATAAATTTTGAATTGACTGGTTATACAAATTATTTTTAACCGCAACTAGTCCAAATCCAAGATCTCCGACTTCGCATAATCCGTCTTTTGCGAAGATCGTAAAATCATCCATGCTGCTAATTAATGATGCGTCAATATATGTAACTGGTTTGTCGACATTATCTCCTTGTCTGACTACAATAGATTCATATTCTATGGATGTTTCGCTTCTGATTAATAAATTATCATATGATTGTATATGGGTCGGAAGTATAACGTATTTTCGAAGAGGAACAGATTGTATCTGACATCCATTATCATATTCTAATGTTATTTCAAAACTTCCTGGTAAATGTAAATCAACCTCATACGTAATCGCGTCCTGAACATCAAAGTCATGAATCTCAATAGCTTGCTTTGCTGTATCTGTTATTTGAACCGTAACTGGGTCTATATCAGAGTTATCTACTCTTTGAATAGTAATTAACGCATTTTCACGTTTATTTTGATCATACTCTGCCGCCATATCCGTTTGAAATTGGATATTAGGCGCTAAAACTCTAATATTCACTGTTTCTATGAATACTTCATCAACATATACATCTAAATCATGCACCCCACATGTTAATTCATTAATTGCTTCTAAAAATTCTTGTTGATTTGGAGTGTTTGGAGAGTTGACTGAATATATAACTGTCTGATTTTCTTTTATTTTTATATTAAACCAGCATCCGGTTGAAATTGTAATGAATGAATCATTTTGGTTAAATCTTTGATTTTTTATATATTTATCTTGGATAGAAATATTTGGTTTTTGAGGTGCCTTGGAAGTAATAGTCTTTTTAATTGTTTGCTTAGGTTTTGTATTTAATGTGTATGTAACTGTTTTCTCTCCAGCAATGCCTGAGATGTCTTCATAAGTATATGTTACTGTTTTTTTACTATTGTTTATTTGGGTCCTTTTTAGTATAATGTCTTTGGGATATGATACTTTTATATTAGTTGGATCAACATTAGCATAGGTTATCACATGAGAAGTCTGAGTTCTACAATTGTTAACTCCAGCAGAACTGCCAGGATTGCGCTTATCTGTAACAACAATTGATTCTGTATTTGTTGTGGAAATCGCGGGAACATCTACAAACTCATAATCCAGATTCATCTTTAATCCTGTAGCGTAAATAATAGAAGGATTTGTTGCCTGTGTTTTATATTTGCCATCCCCATTTCCTGCATAACTAATTTTAACCATTATATTATGGGTGTTAGGATCAAGATTAAATTCCTTTTTAAAAACAACTTCAACTGTTTGATTCTTTTTTCTTGGAACAGCTTTATTATATCTGATTGTTTCTTGCAGTTTTTGAGCTTTGGTTTTTTTATTATATGTATATAATGATATGTCGACATATGGGAATAGTCCAGCCCATTCTGTATGTATAGAGCCCTTCCCAACTCCTACATCGACCCCCACGCAATGATGCTTGTAATTAACAACCAGTTTTTTAATTTTGATTTTTTTTCTAATATCCTTTGTTTTAAAATCAAAATTGCTTAACTCCAAAGGAGCTGGTTTGTTAAAAGTTCCACAGCATCCTGCAATTGGGCAAACATTTCTATATCCCTTAATCCAATTTACTGTTTTTAAACTACAATAATATGTTGATTTGCGTCCGCATTGAATTTGCTTGCCTTTTAGAAAATTATTTAAGCTTTCATTTTCCCATGCGTGATATGAGGGCTGAGCATCACCATCACGGCAAATGCTTGGTGATTTCAGTCCTTTTATTCGAGTTCCTTGTAATGGTTGTGATATTTTTTGAGCATGAATGCTTGTTTTCATTCTTAAACACCTCATTCTGTCCATTCAACTTTGATATAATTATCAACCTCATCTGCGGTTGTTAAATCCCTGATTCTATTCACAGTTTCATCGGGTTTCTGATTATATTCTTCCATGTATAAAGAGTCATTAATATATTTTACAGTGATTTCATATAGATAATCTTCCTCGTGTGCGTTTTTTAATTGAATTCCATATTCTGAATCTTCCGCATCGCTATATGAATAAGCATCATCTTCTTCAAAAATAGTTTCTTTAACAGGGGTTGCTGTGATTATCTGATCTTTAAAATCAGATAAATTTCGACTATTGTTAATTAATGTCTTTTGATCTTGACGCATTAATTCTATCTGGTCAGCTGTATAGCCTCGATCATTATTATCAGTAATTCCTATCTGATGAGAAATTTCATCATCAACAACATCAGAATATCTATAAAAACCATCAATCTCTATTGATGGCAATCCTCGGAAAGAACTAGGTAATTTAACAAGATATCTTCCAACATCTGAGCTCTGTAAAGAATCTGGCTTAATAATATCTATTTTATCATTCGATCTTATAATGCTATTATTAGTAGAAAGCCATTGCTGTTTGTCTTTATTAACAGACTCAATAATATCATCCGTTGATAATAAGACAATATCATCAGAGCCATCATAATAAGATGTTAATATATGCATATCTATATATCTCATCCACCTAGGAAGTCTTAAATAAAAAACTCCTTTATGATATTCAAAAGGAATAATTGTATTGATATCATCTGAATCAGTAAATAATATGTTTTTAAATGTTCCCTGATTAATACCTTCATTATCAGGTTTAGATACATATTTTTTATACTCTTCAGCTTGATTAATTGACTTATGAGTTAAAAAAAATTCAAGATCATCATTTAAGATTTTTATATTAACAGGTCCGTGTAATGCAACTTCATCTGAGTCAGGATTTTGCTCCTCGAATTCTTGCTGATCTAAGCTCCATAATTGAATTCTAACTCTTGGATGATATTGCTGAAGAACGATGTTTTTTAAATCATCTGTTAACACTATATTCGTCATTTTTTTACCTCTATTTTTTATTTAAAAATTTTTTATATTGTATCATATACATATACTTCTTCTGTGAGAATCTTATCTCCACAAATAACAATAATATCATAACGACCTGTTTTAAATTCTGGATTTTTATTTGCTCGAACTTCTATGGATGTCGTCCATGTTTCGCCCACATGCAATGTATTATATTGAGAATTATCATTTATTGTGCTAGGCTGAGCATTTCCAAGATAAATATTTCTAATAGTTGTTTTGTTCTCTCCTTCATCATCCGCAAAACATAATTCTGGTGGTATGATAATAAAGCTATTATAATCAACTTCTTTCGTCTCGCCAAGATTTGTATATTGCAATTCTAGTACAGCCCTAGATGAAGATTCTTCATCTGCGTTATAATATATGTTTTTATTTGGAATAGATAATGATACATCAATATCCTCTGTTATTAAATCGAAATAGACAATAAGCTGAATATTGAATAATTTAATAGTAATATCAAGAAAGTCGCTAAGATTTGAAAATCCTATGTCGAATCTAATTTTGTTTTCTTGATATAGGCCGTTTTTCAAGTATCCTTTTTCAATGGATTCTCTGTCAATCGGCTCAGTTTCCAAGAAGATACTATCTGGATCTCCTAGAGTATATGACGCATTATCAGGGCGCCATTCATCAAAGAAGCTATATAATGGAACTTGTTTGCTAGTCCAAATATGGTCTCCTGTTTCACTATTAAGAACTTTTTTTGTATAATATAAAAAACTTCTATCATCAATGCTGATATTATCAGCATGTGTGTTTGAAGCTCCTTTAAACTTCAGCTGCATCCCTTTCACTTTACAATTTTGAGGCAGGGATGATAAGTCAAACTCAAACGATAACACATTCGACCTATATGATGTTAATGATATGCTTTCTTCATTTTGAGATTTTAATGTGATAATACTATATGAATTGGAGTCATATTGCAGATTTTTTGGATTGCTCCATGAAGCAAGCTGTTTAAATTCATCGTTATGTTGTTGTTCTTTCATACAAATTGGAGAGAAGGTTTTTTGCGAATTTAAAATATTTGTTGCGGGAATTGTTTCCGTGTACATATATATGTTATCAATATATGGATCTTTACATCTAACTAGTGCAAGATCAGTCCCTTCGGTATCAGTAATGTTGATATAATCTGAATAATCTTCATTGTATTTGTATTCGTTGATAAGTCTTTGCTCATATGGATAGTCTTGTTCAATAGAGTATGCGTAATATTTTGGGAAACAGTATCTTTCTTGCTCTTCAGGAATATTTGTTTTATATAATCTGCGTGGCATATGAAGAATGCTTCCCCAGTAATCTAAATTATCATTGATTTCGAATGCTCCCTCGGATGAGTTAATAAAGGCCGGGAAACCAACATATATTGGGGCTGGCAATCCATATAGTTTAATCTCTGCGTAAAATATCTCACAGTCATACTGTTTTGCTATTTTATCGTATACGATTCGATCTTCATAACCATATGTTTTTTCCCATAAATACACCCATTGATGATTATTATTAAATGGATGACACATGTATCCATATAATCTGATATATTCTAAGGGGAAGGCGCTTAATGTGAATACTCGAATGTTTTGTTCCGTCACATAAACGGGATGATCAAGTCTTACATATAAATCACAATATGCTGATTCTCCATTTGGAAGATAGATTTCCAACTCGCATTTTTCATTGATATCCAAGGGGTCGGAAATCAAGGATGCGTCTTCACGAGAACTTCTTTTTATGATATCTATGCTTCCTTCGACTTGGCCTTTTTTAGGAATAGCATCATTTATAATAATGGTGTTTGTTTCTGTATATAATTCAATGACTGTTTTAGAATCAATATCATTTATTTTTAATGCCTGATCAGCATTTTTGATGATTATTTGCTTGATTGGCATATATTCTGTGGAATCTGAAAAGGATAATGAAGATAATTCTATTACTATATATCCATGAACATTGCGCTTCGTTAATGGTAGCTGAGCAACAATATGATTTCCAGATGATAATTCTAAGGTTTGATTGCAATTTGGATTTTCTTCATTATCTGCAAGACGTATATCGAGATCGTCAAAGCCGTATTCCCAAAAATATTCTTCCGGAAGTGTTTTCCAGACCATAAAAGGCTGCATCACTCCCATTTTTTCCATAAAAGTTTGAATAGAATCTCTCATTAACAATGCGCTGAATCGCTCTATTGGTTTTAAAAAGAGATCATCTTTCCAAAATTCTGGAAGTCTTTTGTTTATTTCATAATTATAATTATCGAATTTTCCCATTATAACACCTCTTTGTTTTATTCGTTTTAAGCATTACAAGAGAACAGGGAATCGGAAATCCCCATATACGCTATCCACAGTTAGAATAAATCCCATGGTAAATCGGCCGTACGGATCAATGTTTTTAGTATCGTCACGAGGATTAAAGGCGTCAATTTCAATACTATTTACCTTGCCGTTTAATTGAGGTATTGTATCTCTGATATATTTTTTAGCCAATTCCACGGTATGATAATTGATTGGCTGGCCTCTTAGTGTCAAGAAATCTGTTCCAAATCTTGCCATCACTCCTGCTCCATCTATGATGCCTGTTGGAGTTCTTAATAGGTTTTCAATACCCTGTTTAAGAGCTTCCTGATTGTTCAAGATAGTTATATCATCATTTTCTATCTTAAAATGATCAAAGAAATCCAAAGCTCCTTGAACAAATTCAACATCTTCTTGATAAACAAGAACATCTTGTATTTCAGCTCGCTCAACCATATTATCCCTCGTCTTCATAATCGATATCTATCGTTAATTTATTCGCATAAAGTTTTTGCCATGGCTTGACAATGACCTGTTTTGTTGTTCTGTCATGATCATATTTGTCTTCATTTTCGATTGACATATCTATTTCATATATTTCATAATTTTCTGAGACAATATAATTCAATACGAAAGCCTGTAATCGCTTAAGACTCAGTGGCATGCCAACCCAGACGTCTTGTGAAAAGTAAAGTTCAACAGCTGTTTTTATGCTGGAAAATATGGCGTCAATTGAATATTCATCATAGATTCTTGATCCCGTTACATATACTTTAATATCGAAATTCATGTATTGAGGCTCAACACGACAATAATTATATAGAATACCTTGAGGACGCGATACCTCGATTCGATTAATCACATCTTGAAACATCGAATCGCTATCGCATTCTAACGCGATTAATAATGATCCGTATCCATTATAAAATTCTGTTACTCTAAATGATTCAACATCAATCCCGGCACTGCTAAGAACGCTTTGAAGCTGAGCTTTGGCTCCTTCCCGAGCATATCTGAATGATAATATTCGTTGTCTCGAATCATAACTTGTTTCTTCGTCGGAGCCTCCATAAGCGGGAGCTTCATTTGTAACACTTATATTTGCAAATTCGGAGTCAACGAAATATGTTAGCGTATTAGCATTTACGTTATTGATTGCTCCCAGATCTATTGAGTATGCCGGAACTTTAACGGAATATGTATCTCTCCATAAGATTCTAGCCTCAGCCGTTCGAAAGACAATTGGGTTGTCCGTCATTTCTGTCATTACTTCAAAATTTCTCGGAATGAAAATATCAGATGCCGATTCTGAATCAAAATTTCGTCGTGTAAATGTAAGTATGACTTTAGCGGTTGACGCACTTCGCTTTGTAACCCATGGAGCTATTAATCGCTCAAGCAATGCTTCATCGGTTGTTTCATTGATGTCGATGTTGTCTATGTATGTGCTGAACACTCTAATGATTCTACCGAATACTCTTGCAAAGACTGAGTAATAAATATAAATATGAGAAGCCTCAAAAACTTCATTAATCAAGCCTAATTCTTGTGCAATACGATTTAAATCTGCTAATATTTCTTCCTCATCTAATATTTGTACGCTAACCATTTTTAATACTCCCTATATTTAATTTTAAGATGTGTCTTTAGGAGTTGGCTCAGGGTCTTTAGGGGTTGGCTCAGGATCTTGAGGGGTTGTTGAATCCTGAGTATGTAATAATCCTTCTATCATAACATTATTAGATTCTGTATCATCATCGATTATGTATAACTTAGGATTTTTAATTGTTGTGCTAGATCCACTCCATGCCCATACTCCAAGCCTGTTGACTGAGTCATTATCTGTTGGAACTGTTAATAAGTATCTGTCATCATATAATAATGTGTAAACATCATCCCAGCGCATAATGGATACGGACATATAATCCTGCCCTGTGAAATATTGCTCATCAGCCTGGGTTCCTTCTACAATCTCATATCCGTCTTGAGCAGCAACTTCTAATCGAGGATAACCGGTTCTTGGAACATCTATTCCATATTGATATTTAGTATCCTGGTCTGAGCCAGAAACTCCATCAAAAAGGATAAAACTTCGATATAAAGACGGGTGAGTTAAATAATCAAATTGAAGAAGCCATCTTTTCTCATTTTCAGCAAAATCACATACCGCTCGTATAACACTTGTAAATTTAATCATCACATCATCATCTTGTCTCGTGATCAAGACGTCTCCAGATATCTTCTCTTGAGTTTTCCAATTCTCTCTGTTGGTAATTTGAGATAAGAAATCAGCATCTGGTGTGGCATTGGTTAAATCTATTGATAATATGTTTGGATCCGCTTTGTTTTCAGAAAAGTCAAAAGGAGCTTTCATCATAGTAACTGCTCGAGTTGATGCGTCTGTGTGAACTTCATCAACAGGAGGCATCGGTTCAACCTCATTATGAGAGGATGATGGTGTTGAACTTTCTCCATTCAAGTCATGATATTCAAATATCTTCATATTCCATTTTCTATTCATTCCCATATTTATACACCTTCGTCAGCAATTTCATCATTTAACACGTCATTATCTTCAGGGGCTGGTTTGTTCTTCAATATTGCAAATGTATTAGTGTATTTTGCATCGATAATACTAAAAATAAACATTATAATTCCTGATAAAACAACGCTTAGAGTATTAGCATCTACATATTCTAAAAGTGCTGCGGGCGCAAATGTTAATATCAGTATTTTGATTATAGTAGATGTGTTTCCTATAAATTCTTCATTTATCATTTTCATTTTCTCCTTGAGATTTTTCATCTATTAATCCTTGTGCCTTTAATATTTCTTGAAAGATTAAATCAAGCTCTGCTTCTTTTGTTTTTTCTTTTTGCGAATCAAATAATAGGATAGCTGAAACGCAACCCATTGTGATCAGGGCTCCGAAAATTATTTGTGTTGATGGCGTAAGAGGATTTCCCATCGCTAACATTAAATTATTAAAGATAAGGAGCGCTGCAAAACCTAATATTGATGTTATAATGCTTTTAACAAACCCACATGAATATACGGTTCTCCTATAATTGATTTGCTTCATTACTTCTTTAGATTTTTCTGTCATGTATGTCACTATCTGGTCTGATTGAAAAAATTGTCGAACAGTTTCGACAATAAAAAAATGTGATGATTCTTTTATTATGATTGTCGTCTGCTATGTGAGATGCATATGGTTCTATATTAATGCTATCACAATTAGGACAAGTTATATTTGATATATAGAAACCGTATTGTGGAGATAGTTCTGTTCTATTGTACATAGGATGTTTTTCTTCAATAATAGGGTTTATATATAACAAAGTAATCACTGTGAAAATAAAAAAAAGGGCTAAAAGCCCTATTCCAACTCTTTGGTGATCAACATTTTTCATTATTATAATTTTATTTTTATATATATTTAAACAATAATTATTGAACTATTGGTTTGTCGTGATCATATAAGATCACCTCTGATGAATCTACCGTGTTTGTTTGATATCTTTTCTTGTTAATATAAACCTGAAGATTTATAACAATGTCGGCGTCTCCAAATAAATAGTATAAGATATTATTGATTTTTTGTAGTATGTCTAATCGTCTCATTTTATCATTCCTTTGTTATTATGCATAAAGCTGGTTGGTTCCCTGGAGTGTTTCTTGCAAAATAAGCTTGAACGGAATATGCTCTGTCTTGTAATCTGCCGGAATAGCTTCCATCTGCTTTTTTATCTCCCAGACTATTAAGAGCCCTGACATATTTTGTTAATATATTGATTTTATCTATATATTCATAATGCCCAAAGTGCTTGCCGTTAATACTGCTTCCTCCGTTAATATATGCTATGTGCCATATTACAGCTTTATTAGGATTACATATTATTTTTGCAATTGCCTTGAATCTTTCCTCATCTGTTGCTCCCATATCTGAAAAGTTTTTCCATTGTACAGATAATTTTATGCCGGTGTTTTTAGATATTTTTGCAATGGCTGTATTAATACCTGGATGTCCGCTTCCAGCTGTTGTTGTGCCTGCCCATGCTGCAATTTGATGTTCTGTGTATTGTGTGATGCCAAATTTTCTCATGGATTGATGAATGGCGTGAGGGCCGCAGAAATATCCCGTGCACTGGCCAAGTTTATTGCATCCTTGAGTTAAAAAATGAGGTGCGGATGTGTATGGATTGGAGCAATTATCTTTTTTTGCTGATTTTTTATTCTTCGATGTAGATGATGCTTTAGGTTTTGATGATTTTGATGTATTATTTGTTTTATTTTGAATATCCGATGAATTAAACAGGCAATATGCAGGTAATGCCTTTGAATTATTGAAGTAAAAAACAATTATTTTACACATACAATATACGAAAATATCATATGGTACTTTGGTCTTTGTTTTCGCAGTTGTAACATATGCCGGAATCTTTTTATTCAATTCACAGTATAATGCAAAACGCTTGTTCATGTCTTTATAATCAGATGGTAAAACCTTTTCATTGATTTTTCCGCTAAACTTTGTTGATGGGGCGGATATGTTTTTAACACTAATATTCTTTTGTGAAAGATCAGATAAAAGTCTGGAAAACATATATGCCGTCGTATATATGCTGTACTGATCACCATTGATTGTGCAAAATTTTGGCAATGCCTTGTTTTTCTCCACGAATGCCTTGACTTCTTTGGCTTCGTTGATAAGATAAATCGATTTCATATATTATCACTCCTTGTATATCATTATTGCTGCGCTTATTAATAAAACGATTAATAATGCAACAAGAGGATTTCCTGTTTTTAAATTATTTAATGATAAAATATTTATTGATGAAGAATGATCATGACTATGTTGTTTTTGTTGTGTTGTTTTATTATTCTGTTCATTATCTAAATCAGTTGTATTCTTCTTTTCTTCGCTGATGTTTGTATTGTTTTTATTAATATTTGAATCCGTGCTTATATTGTCAGAAACATTCCTGAATGATATATTATATCCGAAATAATTTTGATGCTCTTCAAAAAACGACAACAAACCCCTGAAGCTATATGACATTTCTGTTTTGTTATCAATTTTCAATATTCCATCATCAGGAATTTTCATTGTGTTGGATTTTTTTATGATGTTGTTTAATAATTCTGTGCTATTATCGGTAATAGGAGATGAAAAATCATTTGTAAAATACCAGATAATATGTTGATTGTATATTGTCTGGTCTATAGGTTTTCCATTGTGTGTAAGATTATTTGATTGTGTGTTATTATAAAAGTATGTAAAAAATGTTTTAATATGGTTGCTCACATCTTGATTATTATTCTTGTTGGTAATATATGATGTATTGGTTACATAAAATTTATCATCTTTTTCAGCTGATTTTTCCCGATATTCCACGCAATATCCGCGATATCCATTTGCGAATTCAATATTTGAATCTCCGCCTTCAAGCGTATGAGTTATATTATCTGAATATTCTATGGAATAAGTATGATGTTGTGTTTCTGACGTATTATTGCCGGCATATGCTGTGTTTATAAACAAGATAAGAAGAATAATGAATATTATTGATTTTTTCATCATTCGCCCTCCTGGATTTAAATAGAATCTTTTAATATGTTTTTCACTTCTATATATGTGCTATTAAGCCGAATAATCCTGCGATGAGAAGGTAGAATAGGATTACGAAGCTCCACCATACTATACCTGTTAACCCCAATGTTGTTGCAAGGTAAGTTCCCAATACGATAGTGCAGATGAACGGCAGTAATGCCAGTACGAGAATGAATAAGATTATTCCCATGACTCCAATTGCAGTTAATACTTCTTCAATCATATGTAATCTCCTTTAATATCATATCTATTTTTTTTAATATTTATTTTTCATATCCTTTTTATCCTACTCGCTTCCACATATAAACCGCCAAGTAAGGTGGCATGTTCTTTCCAGTTCCATCCTCACCCTTTTCTTGGTTTGTTGCAGTAGTGTTTCCAACATTATTAACACCCCACCAATTGTCTCCGCTCGCAAAACGAACAGTATATGTGCTTCCACTTGATACTGCCGTAAATCTGCTTTCATTGAGACCCGTACCTTCGACATCTGTCACAAATGCTCTACCACTTGCTCCATTATGGGTGTGAGCATTTTGTGTGTGGTTGTGCTTGACTACAACTGCATTAGCACTTCCACCAGTAGAACCATTAGCATATGTTGTTCCACTTGCTAATAAGAAACGGTCTTGTATTCTCTCCCATTCGCCCCCAAATAATTCCGATGGATTTGTAGAATTAACACTCATGTATATTGAGCCAATAGGATAAATCTTGTTTGGAACATCACGATTAATTACTTTTTTAACAAAAGTATTTAGTTTGTTGTATAATGTTACACATTCTTCGCTAACCATAATCAATCACCAGTTGCCATTTTAATATTACTTATAGTATTGTATCCACCACCCCATTTATTTAATCCTATGGTATTGTATTTAACATTTGTATAAGTGTATAATTCAACATCATCAATATAAAATGTAGCATTTGTACCATTACGAATAATTTTAATGTGATGAGTACTACTTGTCAATAGATTGCTTGTATGAGTATATACATTTGTAGGGGAAGAAAGATTACCATTAAAAGTTTGAACAAGAGTATTACCAATATCTACAACAACTTGCAAACCATCATTACCCGTTCGTATATCAACACCATCTTCAAGTGATGGGTCTGCACCAAAGTAAAAACCATTACGATTACCCACACTTGTGTAATAATCAAATTCCAATCTGTATCTTGTTGATGATGTGAATTCAATATTCAAACTAATTGAACTAACCGAAGTATTTGTCAATACATCATTTACAACACTACATTTTTTATTTTTGTATCCATTATAATTATCAACACCAAAAAATGTAAGATTATCAAAATTAGTATTAATACAATCCAATACATCGAAAAAGTTGGTATTTTCTATACTTATTGTATCTGATTTTGCAATCATTGAATTGAATTTATCATCTAATTCTTCTTTTAAATATGTTTTTGCTTTCAAAAAGGGGATGACATTTGTTCTTTCAATGCTCATTCTTAATCACCTCTATCATTCTCATTCATCTCCATCTACTTTAATTGGATCTGGATCTAATTCTTCGTCTGTTGGGAAGTCTGATGGTGATGGGCTTGATCTTGTTTGGTATACAAATACTGTTGTAGTATCATCAACCCAATCAATCATTCCTGTATATCCCAGTACAGATGGAATATCCCAATCACTATTTTCACTATCAGGGATTGACACACTCCAATCATTTTCCTCACTCAAATAAGTGGTTATATTACCAATAGGTACTTGTAAGTAACGTGGTCTTAATCCGTTTGCATTGTTATTATCAATCCATTCTATTATTAATGTTTTGGTGATTGTTTGTTCATCTGATATTATTACGAAATCATCACCATCAAAGTAACATTCTTGATTTTGAATATATTCATCATGTGTATGGGTAGATTCTGCATAAAGACTGCTTTTTGGGTGTGTATGGTCATTTCTCGCCCAAGTAGTACCGGTTCCAACACTCCCATTTTGTGTGTCAGACAATGGAGCTGTTGAAGAAGCGCTTGGAATACTTGAGCTTGTGATAAATCCACTGTCATTGTTTAAATCACTTGTGTTTGATGGAATATCTTCTCTTATATCTTGATGCGCTTGTGTATTCGTATTGTGACCCCCAATCAAAGTATTTATTTTTCCAAGAATGGCGTTAGCTACACGCTCCGCCATTATTGCATAAATCGAGGGTGAGTTTTCAGGCATATGTTTTCACCCCTATGATAATTCATTTGTGATTGCGGTTAAATAAGCCTCTATTTCACTATCTACATCAGATAATGTTAAATTGCTTTTTGCATTCCATGAGTTTATATTCGAGGCTGTTATTGTTTTTGCCGGGCTGCTGTTCCAGGCGTCTGCATATCCAAGACTTGTTTGAACAGATGTTGCTAATTGTGTTAAGGTAATTCCGCCATTTTTAACGCTAAATGTGTTTCCAGATAGTGTGATTGTGGATTCATCAGCTTCATAAACGTCAACCAGGTCTGATACAAGAAGATATATATGCTCATTGGACGCTGAGGAGTCTTTTGCATTAATTACGAAGTCAAGATATTTATCCCCGACTACATATCCGTTAACAGGAGTATTTGCTGTTGATACTGTTTGAACGCTTGCGGATTTGACGAGGAAGTCCTTTGGAATATTTATGCTTGCTCCGACTTTAACTCCGCTCTGTGTTATTTCATAGGTTGCGGCGTATCCGGATTCCGCGGTTGCTTTTTTGATAACGTCAATTGTTCCTCCGAAGTCGCCAAGACTTGGTTTATCGGTTAAGTCATTATATGATCCGGTTGTCGCTACAGATGCAAGATCAGCTGAATCAGCCTTCAATATCAGCTCATCATATACGGCATTGCTTGATACTGCATTAGCATTATTGTCAGCTACAACATCTACTACGCTTGGTATTGTTGGCTTGTTTGAAAGATCATTATATGATCCGCTTGTTGCAACGGCTGCTAGGTTATCTACAGTATTTTTTGCTGTATTATCATAATCATTAGTTGACAGGCCCTTTCCATTAACCTTATCAACTTTCTTGTCAAGATCGCTTTTAACAAGTTTTTCGCTCGGATATTTTGCGTCGGATGTGGTGACGCTCCATGATGTTACAATATTTGACTTATCCTGTTTTCCGGTAATATCCTGATGAGTTGTTAAAAAACCACTATCATTATTTAATTCTGATGTTTTTGTTGGAATTGACGGTTTGTTTGTCAAATCAGTATATGATCCGGATGTTGCCACATCAGCCAGGCTGTCGGCATTAGCCTTTCCGCTGATGGCTGATGTTATAAAATTTTTCACTGCCTGCACGGTTGGATAGCTGACCGTGTCCGATGCGAAATCTCCTGAAATATCATTTTTCTTGTTTGCTGTCTTATTCTCGAATTTATCATTCATAGCCTGTACGAAATTTGCTACGATTGTGGGGTCCACGCTCATAATTATAAACTCCTTATATTCTCTGTTAAACTAACTAATAAACTATTTAAATCAATATCGACTTCATCATCAAAATCCAGTATGTCATTAGATTGATGATTATGTTTTAAAGAAACAACTTGCTGAACTGAATCGTCAGACAAGCATATTAAATTATCATTTTCGTATCTGAAATTATTAACAATTGCTGGTTTGTTCTTTATAAAGCTGGAAACGTTAGAATCTTGCTCTTGCCAGTCCGCTTGTGTGTTAAACTCTCCTAGTGATAGTTTTGCGACTTCTTTTCCCTCTGCATAGAAAATAACATCATCGCCGACTGTTTGTACATCATCAAATTTTTCCCTCATTCTGATATATGCTTCCATTCCGGGGTCGTGATAGTTGTCTTGCTTCTGACACTCGTATATTATTTGTTCTTTCGGCTGTGTGACGACTAAGGAAACATGATTCTTGGCAGCCATCTCTCCTCCGACAACCTGGACGTTCACAACACACGATGATAATATATCAAACGGAATTGGGGTTGAGCAGTCCATTTCTTCTCCCAGTAATGCGGTATACCGTTTTTTAGTTGTGAAGAACACGGCGAATTTTTCAACTCCAACCCATTCTTCATTCTCGAAATGAAAATGACAAGTATACTCATCGATTGTCTGATTTTTGATTATATGCGAATCTGTTCTTCTTAGAAAATTCTGTTCTGTTATTATAAAATTAAGATCTGTCATTTTCCTCTCCTTGTTATTCTTCTTCTGGATCAATGCTTAGTTGAATATTAGAAATCCGATTATATCCGCTCCCCCATTTGTTCAATCCAATGGTATTATATTTGACATTATCATATGTGTATATTAATTGTTTATTGATGTATATTTCAGCTGTCATTCCATTTCGATAAATAGAAACAAAATAACCAAAATCACTGCCTCCTGGTGAAAAAAGATTGGATGTGTGAGTGTATAATGGGATTGTGGATCCATTATCAAACGTTTCAATGATTGTATTGCCTGTGTCAGTAACTATGTTTAATCCATGTGCTCCGGATGATGTACTAAGGTCAGCCCCCGATGCCAAGCCAGGCTCAAATCCATACATGAAACCAGTTCTATTATCGACGCTTGTTTGAAACTTAAAATCTAATCTGTAATTGGTTTTCTTTGTAAATTCTCGATGCAGCAAGGGTTGACTTGGACTTGTGTTTTTTAATAACAAATGTGTGAATTCTAGATCTTTTGACGGGTGTCCGAAATATTGATCAGGGTTCTCTATTATCTTGCATGCCATGTACTCGTCGACCTTGTTAATGAGACTCCCGAATCCGCTCGCATCTACAAGATAATATACAAGATGTTGTTCTTCAACGTCTTCAAGGAACTTATGTAATTCATTATAAGCAACTTCAAGACTTTCTCTGAGAGTCCATTCTTCTTCAAAAACTTCTATGTCATCCGTCTTTATTAGTTCTGTGTCATTGTCATTCCATAATTCAACATGCAATGTATTTCCAGATGTTCCCGTCCACATATCATTTTCGAAAAAACCTTTAATCCTTTGAACCTTGGTGTCGCCATATTCATAATTATCCAATGATATGGTTTTTTGTCTAACTGTATCAGAAGCTAGGGATATATAGGCCATTTCAAGTCGAAATCCCTCATATGTTCCAGAATCTGTATAGATTGTCATTGGGATTGTTGTTGCTGGTCCACAATTTTTAATAAATAATGGTTGTTCTATAAATTGAAAACCGGATGACATTAGATCTCCTCCAAAATATTAATAAGACTAAATAATCCTGTGGCTTCAGACGTATCATATCCTCCGTTTTCAAGAATATTTTGCAAGGCTTTAAAAGTATAATATACGCTTTCGGCTAATGTTGGTGTTGATATATAATAACTTTTGTCAGCGTTAGAAAATTCTTCACCTGTGTCTATGTCAAAACCTATAATTTGAACTCTAATCCCCTTTCCAACGGATAACAAATCAATATTTTCATAATTAAAAAGCATAATTTCCCCATCTCTTACTTTAACTTGATCAATACATATATCATTAATACATAATTTAAGGTGGGTGCTTCGTTGTGATCCTCCAATCTGAACAGCAAACGTAATTGGAGAAAATAATTTTATATCATTTGGCCAAGTTACTGTTAATGTTTCGTTTCCACTCCAAATCTCTTCTCCTCCTGATGCCATATTCTTATGCTCCTGTTATTATGAATGTATAAAATTTTGTATACTGCCAATAGCATTGTCGACGTATTCTTTGATTAATTTTTCTGACGGGACGTCCGTGTCTGTTAATGTTGATGAGAATCCTGTTGAGCTTGTTCTTATATTTACAGATCCTCCGCTTCCTCCGGTTATGGTAATATTGCCGCTGCCTATGAGTGATTCATTATTGATTGTCTTCAAGCTTGTTGTAGCAATCTGGCCGCTTCCTGTTACTTTCAATATGTCATTCGCTGTTGCTCCTGTGATAGTTCCGTCACGTCCAATAATTCCATGAACATGAGAATCTAAAAATGAAGTAAGCTTCATAATTTGCCTTGCTGAGAAGTATTCAAAATCAAGAGGCTCAAAGGTTGCTACATCAGCGATTTGAATATTATTATCTAATATATGAGATTTAACTGGAATGCAATAACAAGACTCAGAATCACGATGAATAAGTAATATGAAATATTGATTATCATCAAATTCAGGGAAGTCGTTACGATTGCTGTCCTGGATACCGTAATATATCAATACTGTTTCATTAGATTCCTGACTTTCCTCTAATATCTCGAAGAAATCAGCTGTTATATCAAGAATATTTGGATTTGATAATCCAGCTAAATCATCGCCAAGAATAGCATATATGTCGTCTATATCAGAAGAATTAACAGTATTCCATGTGATATCATCCTGAGAAGAGGCGTATTGATATATGTCAAGATTTAATGTATTAAGCTCTTCTTGTGTATACAAAACCTCATTAACATCTATGATGAACGTATAATCTTCAGAAATATTATTTGTTGAATTATATATTGTCATTATATCACCTTGATTTAATTTGTGAAGAATGTTCCTGAGAAAGCAAACCAATAATCCTTATTAACTGTAAAAGCCTGGTTTGATCGTGTATTATGAAAATCGATTCGGCTTATATGCACATTTCCATCCGAAGTGATGCTCACGAGACATCTATCGGTCATGCTGCATTGTCCAATTACACGATGTGTTACACCTGGCCTGAACCCACTTGGAAATTGACATATAACCCGTCCGTCTGTATTATTAGCGAATTTTATATCCTTCGCTAGCTTGAAGGCTACGGTGAAATACACCATTTTTCCAATTTTCCGATAATACATCGGACCGTCTGCATAGACCTTTTTATCAAGGTTGATGGTTTTCCATCCGCTATCTGCTAATGCAACATTACTAATCTCTCTTTTTAAAGTGGCTGCAAGGCTGTCCTGGGATGATTTTACATAATCAATAACAGCTTTTGTTGATGGATAATCCGTATTTGTCCCCGGGGACGACATGCTTGTTGATAAATTGCTTTTTCTTTGATATGTGTTAGCGATCTCATTCATGTTTCCGCTTATAGTGGAATTGATATTTGTAATGGCGGATTGTTGAGCATATCTGTTATCTAGATAATTGGTTAATAATGAATCAATATTTAAAATGGAATTGTTGGAATCAGCGGTTACGCTATTTCCTCCGATTTGTATTCCTTTCGCTCTATCTTGCAATAGGGATTCCTTAGCTGTTGAATCATTTAATAAGAATGGATATTTATCCTGATTAAACATATTTGATTCGTATGATGCGTCAGCTGTCATAACCTCTTTAATCTGTTCAAAATTGGATGGGTAAAGGAATCCTTTATTATCATGGTCTCCAATTAGTGGTCCGGCGATCTTCCAGGTTGTTCCATTATCGATGGAAAACAAGACATTCCATGTGTCTGTATCAACCTTGAGTTTGAAATTCAAACCAGCCTGCAATACGCTTGGAGGAGCATATGATCCATTTGAAATACTTTCTCCAATATCATTATTGATAATGAAGATATTTCTTGGATCATTTTTTTGTTCACTTGGCAATGCATCATACTGTTGCTGTGTAACTATACTAAATGAGATTCCGTTTACACTGTCTGCATTTAAATAGAATTCTCCCTCACTATAATCTGAGTCTTCTCCTCCTGAACTGCCATTAAACATATATGCCATTTTGTTATTAATCAGATTGGATATTGCACTCTGAACATAGGAATCAGACATGAAATCTGTTCTTTCTAAAAGACTATCCAATGTGCTATTTGTTTCTTCTTCAAAAGCTTGTGTGGATTGATCAAGATTATTTAAAAAAGTTTCAAGATTAACTGGTTCATTATTGTTATTAGTGAGCGACATATCCTTCGCTAATAATTCTAAAACAATGTCGTTGTCGGAGTATCTTCTTCCTCCGATCGTAATCGAATGTATGCATTGATTGATTTCGCTAATCAAAGATGCTGGAGCAAAATCTGATGCATGATGTCCGTCAACCATATCAGCATTCAAGCCGGAATCTTCTCCTCCATTTGCAAGCATTAAATCATAAATATGCTTGAAAACGACATCAATATCTTCAACGGGCTCCAACGTTCCTGTATAATATCTTATATTATCATTTTGTGTCATTTTCCTTATTCTCCTATCTTACGGATTACCTACTACCAGGATATTGATGTTCTGTTCAGTTGGCTCCTCACTGAAATATACATTAACCCCGATATATTCGTTACTGTCGTTTTTTATAAAAGTATATGTATAGTCTAATGTTTCCTCATGTGCATTCGTTAAGTTCAAACTTGGCATTTGAGAATACTTATGCTCGAATGAGATTTTAATGGATTTCGATTTTATCACAGTATTTAGTGTTTCCATTTGCGTTGCGGTGTTTGTTGTTACTGTGTTGTTCAAAGCTTCTTCAAGATTGGTTTCATTTACATATATCTGTCCAACCAATGAAATGCTGTTTTTTTGCAAGGAAATGGAGCTTGCCTTTTTTTCATCTTTTGAGTCGGATATGGTGGGAAGAATTGAAGATGTCGAAGGGCTAAGCAGAGTAAGTTTTCCATTTGCCTGAACTACGGAAACGTCCTGTTGAGATGATAATCTCATTCTTAAAAGCTTGTAGATTTTATTTTTTTTATCTAATGAAACATCAACATTGATTGTTTCTTTTGGCGTATAATATGCTTGTGATTCGACACATGGGGGGACAACCATTGTTTCGGAATCATTACTGCAATGGTATAATTTGTCAGATACTTGAACAATCCAACCATTTTGCAGAATCTTGTCTTTTTCAATGCGTTTTAATACGCCCATATCATATGTGACTGATCCGTCTGAATTGTTAAGGTCTCCTTTTTTTGTTTTAGTCCCTGCAAAGCGCTGAAAATTATCTTTAAAATATTGATTTGTTGGATTATATTTTCTAATATCAGCCATTTTCATACCTCATTAAATATTTATATATTAATAAATTTTATATTAAAAGATATTTAAATGTTAATTATATATAAGATTAGCATACGGAGTCGGACGCGTCTCCTAATCCATTTTCATCTAAAACGACTGTTCCGTCTGAGGAGCCGGATGTTGCTTGAGGCCCCCATGGAATGTTCGTGGAATCATATGGATAATCAACCCAGGATCCGCTGCTGTCTTTATATTGTACGCTTCGGTGATTTGATGAATAAGATGTTGCGTATTCGACGATTCTTGGTGTGTATCCGGAGTTTTTTAATTCCTGCCATAAGGCTGCCGACCAGGCAAAACAATCGCCTCCTCCTGATGATCTCATTCCACAATATGTTGATGATGAGTGGTTGAATTTGTATTTGCTTGCTAAGTCATTACCTATGGAAACCAATCCGCTTTCATCTGATTTTCCAGCGGATACGCTGCCTGTTCCTGTTGTTGGAACTTCTGGTCTTTCTGGAGATTCTGGTCCGTATTTGAGTTCAAGGTCGGTGTATAAATAGTCGCCATCCCATGATATGCTGACTCCTTGTGTGAATAGGAGTTCGGGGACTTTTTTTGAAGAGGTGTTTGTCATTGGGTTTTTCAATGTAACAAGATCGCCGATATCAATCCCGTTTTCTAATACAGATGCATTAATTCCCATGTTAAAATCTCTAACATGAGCGGCCAAGTATGCTTTTGCTTTAGCCTGCGCTTGAGATTTTGTAAGTGTTTTATCATTATATATTTTTACTTGCGCTCCATATACATCAACGAGGTCATCAAATTGCTCATAGATTTTGCCGCCATTATAATATACAACAACGGCATTGTAAAATCCGAATTGATCAACATTCAATTGATATGACCCATCCTCTAATTGCCATAGTTTTATGTCTTCGTCTTTTACTCCTTGAACATTATGGTCTCTTAAGTATAATGCGTCGGAATATATTTGTTCAAAATCAGTAACGAGAATATGATTTTTTTTGCATAAAAACAGTATGTCAATTCCTTCGCAGATTTCTGATATTATTTCCTGGAATGTTCTTTCTCCTGACAGCATTGGGTTTGATACTTGTGATTGAACAGTCATTGTGTCGGACCCGTTTCCTGATCCGCCATTTGATGTTGATGTGGATGAGTCTGGGTTTCCTGATTGTGTTACGAATGCTCGATTGCATATTCTTTGAGCAATATCTGCTGGTGATGTGCCGGAGACAAGATCAACATGGGATTTGCTGGGGAAGTAATTTGCAGCGGTTGTTTTGCCTCCAACTCCCATTGCGTGCCCTATATCCCATTCTGTTGGAACTATATGTTTTACAATATTATCATTGGACATCCATTGGTTTCCGATGTATTGTGGCCATACAAAGATGCAGTGGTCGTATTTATAGTAGCCTCGGGTTATTCCTGTTTGAAAATCCTCTGGTGTGTCGAATCCAACCCCGTTTGTCATGAAGACTCCTGTTGTTCCGGCTCCGCTTCTGAGTCCATAGTTTTGTCCAACGCTTGGTCCTATTCCAAGTACTTTGACTCCGCCTCCATTGCATTTTTCCAAGTATTTGCCAACCTCGTAGATTGTGTTTGCTCCGTCTCCTCTGTCTGCCCAGATAGTGTAATTTGTCATATGTAACCTCTTATTTGTTTTTTCTTTTTACATAAGCCGTTCCTGCGGAGCGTGAGTTTGGAGCACTGACTTTATGGGCGTTGTATGATCCCTGCAGGTATTTCATATGTGCTGGTTGTTGTTGTTTCCGCACGACTCCGGCTGATTTGCTTGTGAATAATGTGACTTTTGTTGTTTTTCCGCTTTTTATATTTAATATCTGAGTGATAACCCAGTCTTTGTTTGCTCCTCCTTTGAACTTGTGCCCTTGTACAATGCCGGCGATTTCTGATCTGTTTGTTTTGGCATTGAATAACCTGTTGGTGTATTGAGTTCTGTTTGTTACATCAATGTAGCTTTTTGTGATTTCATATAATTGGTTCCAGACATTTTGGCGCCATGCTTTGAGTCCCGCATCTTCCGTTGAAGACTCGTCTACTATCTCATCTGCGGATGGATTGACGTATGATCCTGTTTGATCACTGGATAATGTTGTATCTGGGGAATTGCTGCCGCTTGTTGTGTTTGTCAGGGCGCTTGTATCCGCATCACGCTCTGGAGATTCAGGACTGTATGATAATTCAAGATCGGTTCGTATTGGCCCTCCATCGTCCCAACTGATTGACATTCCTTTTACGAATAAATATTCCGGGGGTCCTTTATTAATTTTTTTAGCCGCATCCCTTAATGTTAATGGATTTTCCAAGGTGACGATGTCTCCTATATCAAGAGATGGATTGTGAAGGATTGAGCATTTGATGGACATGCCGAAATCGCGGATATGTCCTGCAAGGTATGCTTTTGCTTTTGCCTGAGCTTGTGTTTTTGTTAATTTTTTATCATAATAGGTTTTTGCCATGACGCCGTATACTCTGACTAGGTCTTCGTATGTTTCAGTCACGGTGCCTCCGGAGTATACTACGTTTACAGTATTGTAGAATCCGTATTCATTAACATTTAATTCGTATGTTCCATCTTCTAATTGCCATAAGTTAATATCTTCATTAACATATGTTTTGTTATCTCGTAGGGTTTTTGCCTCGGCGTATAGGCTTTCGAAGTCAGTTACTGTGATGGTGTTTCGCTTGCATAAGAATAATATGTCAACTCCATTTGTGATTTCCGCGATTAATTGCTGAAATTTCTGCTCTCCGCTTAATAATGGTGAATAACCGCTGTATGATCCTTCGGCGGATGATGTGGTTTCTGTTGTGGTATCGGAGGATCCATCTTCTGATCCTCCGGTCAGGGTGCTGTTTTCAGGATTTTCAATGGAATTTGTGATTTCATCGGAGGCGTTTTGTGCTGCTTGTGTTTTGTCTTTTGCCATATTATCACTTACCATAGGCTTCCTAGTCCAAGCCATTGAACAAATTCATTAATATTATCCGCACCTCTTTGCAGAGCTGCTCTAACGTCTCCTTTGGAGATTTTCTCATCTCTAAAAGCATTATATATGGCCTTGTCCGCAGATAACTTATCCCTATTGATATAGAATATTGCACGTATAGCAATATTTTGAGTCCATCCTTTCTTCTTTGCTTCGGGTTTAATAACGTGTCCGTTCACAGCATGAGCTATGCTGCTCCATGAAGCCCCTGCGTTCATCAGTCTTCGTATATATTGATTTTGTTTACCCTCGGTTACTTTAATAACTCTTTGAACAATAATAGAAATTGCCGTCCATTGACTGGAAGTTCCCTTATTAGTTGTTTTAGGAGTTGTTGCTGGTGTTTGCGCTGCTGTTGACGCGGTATTTGTTCCGGCGCTTGCATAATTATTGTTATACACGTTGTTTCCTGAACTGTAATTTGATGAGTTATTCAGTTTTGTCATGGCTGCGGTTGGTTCAGAGTATCTTAATGTATAATTCAATTTGTACACATCAGCCCAGTTAATCTGATCTTCTTTTTCTTTCTCAGTAATAACCTGCTTGCCCATGATCTTGGTCATATCGGCCTTGTTTAAGGCTTTTAAACGGTCTAAAAGGTCAGGCATTTCTGTGACCTCCTTTCCGTTTAATGTTAAATTACCATCAGAGTTTATACCAACTTCTTGCAGTCTTTTCGCCGCATTCTCGGATATTGTATATCCTTTGATCTTGAGAACCTCGAAAATGTTTTTCAGGATTGTCAGACCGTCCTTGTTTGTTACGTTATCCTGAACGAAATTCGCAGGAGCATCCTGTTGAAACTTCCAGCCATAATTCTGCAATGTTACAACACACTCATACCCATCCTGCTTTACCTCTCTCACCCGTCCAACGAACAAAACCTTAGCAGGGCCGTTGTTTGACCCATATACTATGCATATCTGAGCAATAGGCTGCCAATACGCCATGAGATCAGAATCATACGGGGCTCTTAATTCACACGTCCCCATGAAGTCCTGAATCTGAACATCAATATTCATACTGGTCCAATACTTATGCTGCTGATTATCCAAGGGAGTATATACATACACCTGGGCTTTCATCACGGGAGAATTATACCATTTGGTATCATCAACGCCAAGTCTGTGATTATCTTTTTCGTGCAGAAATCCCTTCCTTTTTAAAGCAACATATGCGTCTGTTGTTGTTTTACTCGTGTCTAATAATGGATTATTATTAATAATATCTGGATTTGTTTTAGTTGCCATGATTTACACCTTCTATAATTAGCATTTCCAGTCGTCAGCTGAGCCGTAAGGAAGCTTTGGATAAGTTGAAACTTGAAGCTCGGCCCGCCCTTCTCCTGTGTGAGTATTAAGCCCAACCAATGATCGATTGTTTTTTCCGCTGTAAAAGAACTTGCACCAGTCGAGATCACGGCCCTGATAACGGTTAAAAACGTGCCCTGTAATGTGCACAAGCTCTATATACACGCCCAGACATGCGCACATGGCCGCGGCCAATCGCGATCCATCACAACAATTAGCCAATCCTTTAGCAAGAACACACTCCGGAGGTCTTCTGAAGTTCGCATATGGAGCCCCTAATGTTTTCTTATCATACGTGATATGCTGAGCAACCCACATCACACATTTTATTGCGATTTCCATTGGGTCTGTCTCGCCTCCTGCCGCCTGCTGAGCAGCGGCTTGGATACTCTGAGGCTGGGACGTGTCCTGATTCTGTGTTCCTCCGCTGCCTGATGATACCGCCTGAACCCCGTATTCTGGAATTTCGGGGTTGTCAGGGTTCTCAGGACCATATCTCAAGTCTAAATCAGATTTAAACGTTTCACTGCTTCCATCCCACGATGTTGATATTCCATATACATAGTACAGGTTTTCGCTCATTGTCTGAGGGTTTCTTAATTTGACAAAACTGCCTACCTGTATTTTTCCGGTATGCAATACAGTAACCTTTATTGTCATTGCAAAGTCACGAATATGCGCGGACAGGTATGCTTGGGCTTTTGCCTGAGCTTGTGTTTTTGTCAGGTTTTTTTCATCATACACGATAGGTATTTGTCCGAAAACACGAACCAGGTCTTCGTTTTCGGCCGTAACACTTCCATGACGATAATTAACCACTACGGTTGTGTAAAAACCATATTGATTAACATCGAACTCAAAGCTGTCGTCTTCTTGCATCCAAAAATCAATCAATAAAGGTTCCTCGTCCAATCCGCTCTCTTCTCTGTCCATTAGGAAAAGAACGGGGAAGCTGATAAAGTAGCAGGTGTCTTTGACCATGTACATATGCGCATCTATGGCCGATGCTATACTGGATAGAACATCAAAGTATGTATCATCTTCCTGTGGATAATGAGGGTCTCCGACAAGATCATCTGATAATGCCTGTAATTCGTCTGAGCTGTGTATGTGCTGAACGGTTTTAAGGTTTGTGTTCTGATTTAATGTCCAGTTTGTCCGAAGCCTGTTTCGGGTATGGCGTTTAGAGGGGCTGAGAATATTATCCAATTGCTGCATGGTGTGTTTGTCATATTTTTTTGAAACGGTTATGGTGTCGTCGGTTCCTTTTGCATAGTCATTATACATTTCAGAATCCTGAAGGGCTTCTATTACGTCAGTTAATTCAGGGACTGACTCGACCATTTCATCATTAAGCTTGACCGAACAGTCTTCATCAAGTTTATAATTTTCAATATTTGGTATTCCGGTGAGATTAACATGATATTTGATGCCTGCTTCTTTGAAGATTCTTTTGACAGCATACTCTACTTCTTTTCCCTCTAGTTCTTTGTAAAGTTTTGATGAGATATTCTGTTTTAACTTCCAAGCCGCATTTTCAAATGTTAATATTATTTCATATCCATTTTGTTCAACTTCTCTAAGCCGACCTCTGAATAATAATTCCTTATCATATGTTCCTCCATAAATGGAGCAGGATTGCTGTCCGGGGATCCAGTATTTCATTAATTGCTGACTGTATGGGCAATTCAATGTTGCTGTTGTAACAATATCATTTTTATCTGAATCTATTGACATTGATGTGAAGTATCTGTGAATCAATCCGTCGGGATATGTTTCGACAGCAATCGCTTCGTGAAATCCTTCGATATAATATGTTGATTGTTCTTTTTCTTCTTTAAATCTTGGATCTGAGCGGGAATATATATATGGATTATAATAATAATCTCTTTCCGAACTTGAGTCTGGAAGCGCGGAGCCTTTGTATTTAGCGGCATCGGCTTCTGATGTAGATGAAGAGCCATTTGAGGATGATGAACCTCCGCTTCCGGATGACCCTCCGCCCCCGCCTCCGCCAGAGCCACTGGATGATCCGCCAGATGAGCCGCCAGATGACCCAGGAGTTCTAATCCCTTTAATAGTTGGAGTTCTGAAGTATCGAACTTTTGATCCGCTTCTTACTGTGTTATCTCTTTTTCCAACTTTTTTCCCGTCAAATTTGAACGAATATTGTGTTTTTTTCTTAGCTTTTGGATTGTCCTGCCATAAAAGACCGCCGTGAAATCCCGAATATGATAATATAGCGGATTGATGATTTCCGGAAGGAATAGGGCTTGAGGTAGAGGTTCTGGCTCTAAGCAGATATTGTCCCTTTTTTACTTTTCCCTGATTTTGTGTTGGTGATGCAAAGAAAGTAGATGTTGATGACATTTATATCACCATTAGTTCCATGTATTGTCAACTTCTCTGAATGTGATTGAGTATTCCGCGCTCTCTTCTCCTTCATTGATATTGTAATTCAAGTCCGATATGTAGCAGACGGGGATTGTCGGAAAGAGGTCTGAGATTAGTGTTAGAGGACGTCCAATATAATTATCAAAAAAGCCTTCTCTTATTCTAATATAACTGTCTGTAAAGTCCGCAGGGTCAAGGAAATGTCCTAACTTAGTCTCTGAATCCAAAGCTGTTGGGGCTCCTTCTGAAATAATATCTATAGGTCTTTTATCGTCCTTAGATAATTCCAGGGTTCCATTTTCCTGTATTCTCATTGCCTGGTGCACACTTAATGATAATTGCAGTTCCGCAAACTGATCGCAGGCTTTTTCTATCAAGATCAAGCCTTCTGCTGAATTAAATTCCTCATAATCTGTTCTATGAGGAGTATATTCGACTGATTCAGGAGAGAATAATAAGGCTTTTGGCTTTGAAACCTTCTTCTTCGAGGCGGATGAGGTTGCCGCGCTTGACTCATTAACCTTTGATGTCTTTTTAGTTTTTGAACTTGCTTTATCAGTTTTTTTAGTGGTTGATGTTTTTGATGTCTTTTTTGTTGTTTTTGATTTCTTATTCTTTTTTGATGTTGCGCTGGTTTTTTTAGAAGAGGAGGTCTTGCCTGATGATGAGCTCTTGCCTGATGATGAGGTCTTATCTGATGACGAGCTTTTACCTGATGAAGTTTTATCCGTCTTGGAGGTTGACCCTGTTTTCTTGGAAGAAGATTTTGTCTTATCCTTGGAAGATGTTCCGTTTTTAATAGCCGAGGCTGTTTTATCTCCTGATTGAGCCGCAAGGTCCAATATTTCCTGATTATTATAACCAGGAATAATAAGAACCTGAGACGGTTGAATCTGATACTTGCTCATTCAACCCCCCCATATATTATCTTTTGACCTATATGTTTATTCTCTATTATCATTTTCTCTCCTCTTTTTATTCAGTTTTCTTTGATCCTACCGGCAAGTTATTACCCTCTGTTGCGGAGAGAGGATCATATTCTGCCGCATCATCTTGAATAATCTTTGGATTCGATCTGTTCTGAATCTCAATAATACTGTTTTTAACAGCATTCTGGATGGATTTAGCATCGTCCGCCGTGTTCACATTCACATCTCTTAATTTGAAATTCCTGTTCAATATAGTGAAGTTCGGAGGCTTTTTGAATAAATTAACATTAAGTTTAGGAATCTCCTTCTTGTTACAGATTGCAAGATTTACCCAGTTTTTACGATTTGATGAATCACTCTTATCCTTGTTTTTATCCTTATCCTTACCACTTGATTTAGCTCCTGTTGGAGATGGAGCTGTGTCTTGCTGATTCTGCATCCATTGCTCCATGATATATGGAGTCATCAATTTATTCATCCATGGCTCCCATGTTCTGAAGATGCTGTTAATTGATACTTGTCCATTTTCCGTATTGTCTTGAACATTTTTCCAGAACAATTCTTGACCCTTTTTATAAGCTTCCTCTGGAGCAGTTCCTGTCTGCGTGAGGACTCCGCTGTATAAACCTGCCGCGCTGCCTAATATTTGTTCAGCTTCTTTAGCATCTTCTCTCGAGTATCCATGAGCCCATTGAGTCAGGCCATAAGAATTATTCCTGTTTGCAAGTGCAAGATCTGTCAAGTCAGCCATATCAATACCCTGAGCTTCAGCTAATAAGCTCATATTCTCCAGAGTTCTCTGTTCCAGAATACTACCCAGCTGACCAACCATCGTAACTACTCCTTGATAGATGGCGTCCGTCATGCTACCGGTAAAACCACCTGAAGTGTATGTTAATCCCATGGTGTTTGCAGCCATCCAGCCTGCTTCAACGTTGGATAATAATTGTGGCTGTATCTGGTTCTGAACAAACTCGTGAATGCTTGACAGGGTTGACAAGATTAATGTCTGACGTGCCTGTTCTTCTGTTATGTTTCCAACACGTCGTCTGATCGCTTCTAAAATCTTTGATTCTTTATTATCATTTTTCTTGAGTTTTCCATTCTCGAATGTGAATAATTGACGCTGCATTGATTTATAGAAATCAGGATCTGCATTGATTGAATCTTCTATTTGTGTTCGCACTACTGTTGGAATGTTTTTTAATGACTGTTCAAATGCTTTGTATTCTCTTGTGTCGAGACCGATTCGTGTTACTTCTGAACCTCCAGTTATACCCGTGCTGTCCATTCCGTTCTCCATCAGAGCTGTTGCGTATTTTGCTTGTTCGGAATAGTCTTCGATGCTGTCTATCCATGAGGCGTAATTGGAGAGAGATTCGTTTAGTCTGTAATCTTTTCCTTCGAATCCGATGTTGCTTTCGAGATTTTGTTTAAAATTACGACCATTATTAATCTCGGATCTTAATTCATTATTTGCTGAGGCTGTATCTCTAGCAGATTTGAATTTTTCATTGATTTCGTCCATTTCAGCTTTATCTTTCTCATTGAAAAGCTCTGGACTTATTATTGATCCGAGAAATGATCCAAGGCCAGTATATCTAATAATATGATCAGCAATTT
>OCTW011580424.1_pt1 | contig 32461 bp, 25 predicted proteins | sample 1539671 | NCBI WGS metagenome assembly OCTW01 (sample SAMN02144230, study PRJEB22623) | gut metagenome | biome: sheep rumen | host: Ovis aries | place: New Zealand | reverse complement strand
CGCGGAGCCGGAACTTCCGGACGATCTGCTGGCACAGGCCAGGAACTTCACGGACACCGCTGTGATCTCGATCAGCCGTTTCTCCGGCGAGGGGTGGGACCGCAAGCTGGCCGGAAAGTCCGGCGAGGCGGTGCACAGCGAGGACGAATCGCTTCAGAAGGCACAGGATGCGCTCTTTGAGAGAGGCGATTTCTATCTGTCAGCGGCCGAGCAGGCGATGGTAGAAAAGGTGGCAGATGCTTTTCCGCACGTGATCGTCGTCATGAATGTGGGCGGCATGGTCGACTCGGAGTGGTTCTATGACGATGCGCGGATATCGTCCGTTCTCATGGCGTGGCAGGGCGGCATGGAAGGCGGAAGCGCCGCGGCGGAGCTGCTGCTTGGAATCGGCAATCCTTCCGGCCATCTCTCGGATACGTTTGCAAGGCGCCTCGAGGATTATCCGTCGACATTCAGTTTTCACGAGTCGCCGGACTATGTGAACTACTATGAGGATATCTATGTCGGCTACCGGTATTTCTGCACTATACCGGGCATGGCAGAAAGGGTGGTCTATCCGTTTGGTTTCGGGCTGAGTTACACCACATTTGCTTTTGTGGTGAGAGAGGGCGGTATGACCGCCGGCACTTACGGGAAAGACGCAGAGGTGCACTTTCTGGTTCAGGTCACGAATACCGGGAAGTACGCGGGAAAAGAAGTGCTGCAGCTCTACGCGCAGGCGCCGCAGGGAAAGCTGGGGAAGCCTGCCAGGGTTCTTTGCAGTTACGCAAAGACAAGGAATCTCCTGCCGGGGGAGACGCAGTGTGTTTCGCTTTCCGTGCGCGTATCGGCGCTGGCCTCGTATGATGACCTCGGGAAGGTCTGCAGATCTGCGTATGTCCTGGAAAAGGGCCGGTATTTCTTCTACATCGGGACGAACTGTGTCAGCGCGGTGAAGTGCGATTATGCGTATGAAGTGAAGGAGGACACGCTGACAGAGCAGCTGCAGGAGAGATGCGCGCCGAGATCGCTGCCGAGACGTCTTCTCGCGGACGGAACCTGGGAGGAGCTGCCGCAGAAAGAAGCGGTTGATGCCGGGACAGCAGATCCTGAAGTTGGCGATCCGAAGGATCTTCTCACATATTACCAGCCGCAGGTGAGGTCCACGGACAGGCAGTACATGCCCTGGGCGGAGGCGCAGGATAACAGAAAGCCGCAGCTTTCCGATGTGGCGGAAGGAAAGATGAGTCTTGACGCATTTGTCGGGAAGCTGCCGGACGAGCTGCTGGCCCACCTGGTCTCGGGGCAGCCCAATACCGGCGTGGCCAACACATTCGGCTGGGGAAATCTGCCGGAGTACGGTGTGCCGAATGCGATGACGGCGGACGGGCCGGCGGGCGTGCGGCTTAACCGGGAGACGGGGGTCGCCACGACGGCATTCCCGTGTGCGACGCTGCTGGCCTGCACCTGGAATCCGGACGTGACGTATGCCGTCGGACGCGCCGGCGGAGAGGAACTCAGGGAGAACAATCTGGCCGTCTGGCTGACGCCGGCGGTGAACATCCACAGGAGTCCGCTATGCGGCCGGAATTTCGAGTATTACTCCGAGGACCCGTATCTGGCCGGAAAACAGGCGGCCGCCATGGTGCGCGGCATTCAGAGCTGCCACGTGGGCTGCTCGCTCAAGCACTTTGCGCTCAACAACAAGGAGACGAACCGCAAGGCATCGGATTCCCGCTGCTCGGAGCGTGCGCTGCGGGAGATCTACCTGAAGCAGTTCGAGATCGTCGTGAAAGAGGCACATCCGTGGTCCGTTATGAGCAGCTACAACCTCGTGAACGGCACGCACGCCTCGGCAGATGAGGATCTTCTGAACGGAATTCTGCGCGGCGAATGGGGGTTTGACGGCCTTGTGACAACGGACTGGTGGACACAGGGCGAACATTACAAGGAGTGCGCCGCGGGCAACGACGTGAAGATGGCGTGCGGTTTCCCGGACCGCCTGATGCGTGCGCGCCGGGCAGGACTGCTTTCAAGGCAGCAGTTGGAGGCGGCGGCAGGAAACGTTCTGAGACTGATCCTGAAGCTGGATTAAGAGAGACTCCGCCCGGAGACGGGCGGAGGGTTTATGATACAAAAAACTGCTGTACAAGTGGCCTGACAGCCATCTGTACAGCAGACTCATAAAAAAAGTAGCGAGGGGGAGACTTGAACTCTCGACACCGCGGGTATGAACCGCGTGCTCTAGCCAGCTGAGCTACCTCGCCATATAGTAAGTGGGACCAATAGGGCTCGAACCTATGACCCTCTGCTTGTAAGGCAGATGCTCTCCCAGCTGAGCTATAATCCCACATGTTTGCCGCTTTACGCGACTTGATTAGTATACGATACGCCTCAAGGCTTGTCAAGCGGCAAATGACAAATTTCTGTTACAGCCCGCGCTGTTTTTCGGAATGGAACCATGCCGCAGGCCCGGGCCTGCTTTCAGCTTTCGGCGGTGTTGTCAGCGGCCGGTTTCTCTTCCGCGGTGTCTGCAGCAGCCGCGGCGGATTCCACGGCAGATTTTTCCGCCGTCTCGGCTGTCTCTGCCGCCTGTTCCCCGGAAGTTCCGTTTTCGCCTTCTGATTTCCGCAAGCCGAGGCTGTCGAGAGCTTCTTTTAACTGTTTCAGTTCGGCGTCAGACATACCGGCGAGTGTCTGGGCCACTTCGCGGCGGGTGCGCTGTGCTTCTGTCATCTTCTGGCAGACGTCTTTGGCAGCGGAAGCGGCCTCTGACGCCTTTTTCTGAAATCTTTCATTCAGATCCCGGTTCTGCTCTACCGTCGCGGCACCTTTTTCCGCCAGATCATTGAAAAGCTTCTGCGCCTTTTCGCCGGTTGCGGCAGCAGCGCCAATGCCGGCCAGAAGAATCTTTTTCAGTCCTTCATCCAAATCATCCATCTTGCACCTCCTGTGCAAAAAACCTGCCGATGGCAGGCGTGTGTTTTGATATGTCGTCCGTGCGGTTACCCTGCGCCCGCGATGGCGCAAAGATAATTTCTCGCCTATAGTATAAGTCCTGTTGAGACGGAAAGAAAGATTTTGTCTGTCCGGTCAGCTGCCGGATGTCAGCCGGTAAAAGTGCCGGCGGGAGGGAAACGGAAAAACAGCCAGTGCAAAGCCGGCGCCCCAGATATATGGTACAATAAAAGTGCTTTTGCCGTGCTGCACAGGCGGCAAAGGGCACTCTGTACGGAAAGGGAAAACAGATTTTGAGGAGAAACAGACCCTGGGAAGAATCCGGAAACATACCGGGAAAACAGGCAGAAAAAGGGGAAATCATTCCGGCCCTCATGACAGTCGCAGTTATCGCGGCGATGTGCATGATTTCGGAGCTGCTGCATGACTCGGAAATCATCTTCCCGGAGATTGCTGCGCTTGCCATCGGATACCTGTGCGCACCAGAACGGGCGTGGCAGGTGAATTCGCGCCGGATGGCGGCCCTCATCGGCGGAGGCGCGCTGCTGGGGCTGCTCATCAGTCTGTGGTTTCCCGGCGGCCTGTACGGCAAGGTGTTATTCGCATATGTCATCGCGCAAATTCTGTATCTGTTCTCGGGAACCACGCTTGCCCCGATGATCTCTGCTGTGGTGCTGCCGGTTTTGATCGGAACGAGGGCACTTTCGTATCTGATTTCGGCTGTAGCGTTGACACTGCTTATCATCTCGCTGCGGCGCCTGCTGGAGAAAAAAGGATACCGAAGGCGGGAAGCATTCCGGGTCCTGCCGGGGCCCGGGAAGATGCGCTGGAAAGACATGCTTATCCGCACAGCCGTCGCCGCGGTGCTTCTGGCACCGGCAGTCTTTGCCGGATGGCGGTATATCGCCGCCCCGCCGCTTCTCGTGGCCTTCACAGAGTTGTCGGAGCACTGGACTTTTGAATCGCCGCTCAAGCCCTGGCGCGTCATCGCCCTGCTGACCGGCGGCGCCGCGATTGGAGCCGGTGCACGCTTTCTTCTTACAATGACGCTCGGCCTGCCGCTCACACTGTCCGCGGCGGCAGCATCGGTGCTCATACTGCTTGTTTTATTCCGCACGCGGCTTTTTATGCCGCCGGCCGGCGCGATCACGCTGTTGGCCATGCTGATTCCGGAGACGGCGGTGTACCTGTATCCGCTTCAGGCAGGAGCCGGGATCTGCGTGTACATGTTCACGTCAGTACTGATGGAAATGCAGAGGAGGCTTGAAAACAGCCAATGACAGATGAGACAGCAGTCCCCGCCGCGCGGGGAAGAAAAGCCCCTGTATCGGCGGCTGTCTGCCCGGACTACCGCCCGGAGACGGTAAGACCGGCACTGAGCAGTCTGCTTACGCAGTGGGAGGGCTTTTCAAAGATACAACCCGGCACGAAAGTGGCGGTGAAGGTGAACCTTGTCAGCGCGAAGGCGCCGGAGACGGCGGCCACGACGCACCCGGAACTGGTGTGCGGACTCTGCCGTGAGCTTGTGAAGCGCGGCGCGCTCGTCACGGTTGGCGACAGCCCGGGCGGCCTGTTCACGAAGGAAGCTCTGATGCATGTGTACAAGGTGAGCGGCATGGACCGGGTGGAGGAGACCGGCGCGAAGCTGAATTTTGATGTATCAACCGGAGATGTCAGCTTTCCGCAGGCGGCAGCGGCGCACGTCTTTACCTGTACGTCCTGGCTGCAGAATGCAGACGTGATCATCAACTTCGCAAAGCTGAAGACGCACGGCATGATGCGGCTGACCGCGTCGGTAAAGAACATGTTCGGATCGGTTCCCGGCACGACAAAACCGGAGTATCACATGCGGTTCCCCGACACGGACGCCTTCGCCGACATGCTCATTGATCTGAACGAGTATTTCCGCCCGTCCCTGAATCTTGTCGACGCGGTGAGCTGTATGGAGGGAAACGGGCCGACCGCCGGCACGCCGCGGGATATCGGGCTGCTTCTGGCCAGCGAAAGTCCTTACGATCTGGACCTGGTGTGCGCGGACCTGATCGGACTGGCTGCATCCGATGTCCCGACAATCTGCCGCGCGGCGGCAAGGGGCCTCGGCCCCGCAGATCTTTCGGAGGTCACACGGACGGGAGCGGACACGAGCGCATACCGGAAACCGGACTTCAAGGCAGCGGCCGGGAAGAGTGTGACATTCTCCGGGAGCGGCGCGCTGGGCAGGTTCACCGGCGCGCTGCTCATGCAGGCCATGCGCCAGGTGCCGAAGGTGGAGCCGTCCGAGTGCATATCCTGCGGAAAGTGCTTCCGCGTCTGTCCGGCGCACGCGATTTCGATGAAGGCATCAGGCAGAGCCGCAAAACCTGCCAGGACAGGAAAAGCCGTGAGCGGCAGAGGGGCGGTCCCGCACATTGACCGGAGCATCTGCATCCGGTGCTTCTGCTGTCAGGAGTTCTGCCCGGTCGGAGCCATGAAGGTGCACAGAACTGCCATCGCGCGGCTTTTACAGAGAAAGGAGAACTGAAACGATGCAGTACAGACAGTTTGGGGATGTGTATGCCCTGCGGGTTGACCGCGGGGAAGAAGTGATGAGCTGCCTGGAAAGGCTGGCCAGAGAGCAGAAGATCCAGGCCGGGAAGATCGAGGGCCTGGGCGCGGCACAGGAGATGACAGCCGGGCTGTATGATGTGTCTTCCCGGGAATTTATCTGCCAGGAGTGGCATGAGCCGCTGGAGATAACTTCTCTTGTCGGGAACATCACACAGAAAGCAGGAGAACCGTATCTGCACGTGCACGTGACGGCGGCAGACCGGAAGCAGAGGGCGCTTGGCGGACATCTGAAGCGCCTTGTGATCGGCGGGACAGCCGAGATTTTTGTGACCCGCCTTGACGGGACAGTAGGCCGGCGCATCGATGATATCGGCAATACCGGTCTGAACATCTTCGATTTTTCCTGATACCGGGGAAAGTGAGAACAGCAAAACACCGGGGCCTGTGTGGGGAGAGGCTCCGGTGTTTTTTAAATCTGCGGCAGAGGTGCAGCCTGTGGCATTCAGATCGCAGCACCTGCAAATTGTGAATTGTACAGAGTCGTGTAGAACCCGCCGGCTGCCATGAGCTGTTCATGGGTGCCCTGTTCGATGATTTTTCCGTCGCGCATCACGAGAATGACATCGGCGCTGCGGATGGTCGAGAGGCGGTGGGCGACGATGAAACTTGTGCGTCCCGCCATCAGCCTGTCGAAGGCTTCCTGGACCAGAAGCTCGGTGCGGGTGTCGATGCTGGAGGTCGCTTCGTCCAGAATAAGCATCGGCGGGCGGACAAGCATGACGCGGGTGATGCACAGCAGCTGCTTCTGGCCCTGGCTCAGATCGTCATCGCTTATCACGGTGTCAAGCTGTTTTGGCATCCGGCGGATGAAATCCCAGCTGCGAGCTTCCTTTGCCGCGGCGATGATCTCCTCGTCGGTGGCCTCCGGGCGTCCGAAGGCCAGATTGTCACGGACGGTGCCGCTAGCGAGCCAGGTGTCCTGCAGGACCATGCCGAACTGTCTGCGCAGACTGCTCCGGGACACCGTGTAGATATCCGTGCCGTCGATCGCGATGGTGCCGGCCTGAATGTCATAGAAACGCATCAGCAGGTTGATGAACGTCGTCTTGCCGCAGCCGGTCGGCCCGACGATGGCGATGCGCATCCCCGGGCGCGCGCTGAGGGTAAAGTGCTCAATGAGCGGGTGATCCGGCGTGTAGGAAAACGACACGTCCTGTATCAGGACGGAACCGGAAACAGGCGCGGGGAGCTGCTTCACAGGGTCCGGTGACTGCGGCGTGGCCTCAATCAGTTCAAAAACGCGGCCCGCGCAGGCCATTGCGCCGGTCAGTTCCGTGAATACGGAGCTGATGTCGTTGAACGGCTTCATATACTGGTTGGCGTAGGTGAGAAGGACCGTCAGTGTGCCGACAGTAAGCGATCCGCCCAGAATCATGAACGATCCGGCGAGCGCGACGAGCGCGTAGATCACAGCATTGACGGCGCGGGTGCACGGATTGGTGAGGGAACTGAAGAAGACAGCCTTAACCGAGTATTTCTGCAGTTCCCGGTTGATCGCTTCAAAACGCTTTGAAGCGCGCGCCCCGTAGTTAAATGCGCGGACGATCTTCTCATTGCCTACCATCTCGCTTATCAGGGCTGTCTGCTGTCCGCGGACATCCGTCTGCTTCCGGAACATGGCAAATGAGTGCTTCGCGATGAAGCGGGCAATCAGGAAGCTGACCGGCGTGAGAACGATTACCATGACAGAAATCGAGACGCTTTGCATCAGCATGAAGACAAGCGTCATGACAATCATCACGACCCCGGAGAAAAGCTGCGTGAAGCCCATGAGCAGGCCGTCCGAGAGCTGATCCACATCGGCGATGACGCGCTGCACGATGTCGCCTTCGCTGCCCGCGTCAAGATATGACAGCGGTACATTCTGGATCTGACGGATCGCTTTCGCGCGGATGTCCTGCACCGTCCTGTAGGTCAGGCGGTTGTTGATCAGATTCATGAGCCAGGTGGAAAGAGCCGCGGCGGCAAGCAGAATCACGATCCGGCCCGCAAGATTGGTGAGTGTGGCAAAATCGACCTCTCCCGGAGATACGATACAGTCGATCGCACGCCCGAAGAGAATCGGAATGAACAGCTGCAGGACGACGCTTGCGGCAGCAAGCAGCAGACTTAAGAAAAGCAGAATCCGGTAGCGGCCGATATATGTCAGGACTTTCCGGAAGGTGGCCGCTGTTTTCTTTCCTGTCTCTTTTCGGATATTCATCATGCCTGCTCCTTTCCGGCTGCCGTGTTCTCCGGCCTCTCGTCCGGATACTGGGAATAATATATTTCCTGATATACGCTGCATGACTTCAGCAGCTCTTCGTGCGTGCCTTTTCCCGCCAGGCGCCCGTCATCCAGTACCAGAATCTGGTCGGCGTCCCGGATGCTGGAGGCGCGCTGGGATACGATGAAGATCGTCATGCTCCCTTCCATGGCGCGGACTGCCCGGCGCAGTGCCAGGTCAGTAGAATAGTCAAGAGCGCTGGCGGAGTCGTCCATGATCAGAATCTCCGGCTTTTTCACCAGCGCCCGGGCGATGGTGAGGCGCTGCTTCTGTCCTCCGGACAGGTTCCGCCCGTTCTGCTCGATCGCAAAGTCCAGTTTCCCCGGCTTGTTTTCAATGACGTCGCGGGCCTGTGCGGCGGAGAGCGCCTCCCAGAGCGCCGCATCATCTGCCGCCTCACTGCCCCAGCGCAGATTGTCCCGCACAGTCCCGCGGAAGAGAACGGCCTTTTGCGGCACGAACCCGATCCGGTCCGTCAGGAAGCCCTCCGGGCAGGAGCGGACGTCGCGCCCGTTTACTCTCACGCACCCTTCTGTTGCGTCGTAAAAGCGGGCGATCAGGCTGACCAGGGTGGATTTGCCGCAGCCGGTCCCGCCGATGATGCCGATCGTGCTCCCCTTTTCTGCCGTGAAGCTGATATCCGAGAGCGCCGCGTCTCCTGCCCCCGCATACGTGAAGGAGACGTGGTCAAAGCACACGGCCGGCGCCGGGGCGGTTTCTGCGATGGTTTCCGGGGCGGTTCCCGCAGCCGGATAGGTCATGCCCGGCTGAATGGCGAAGACATCGGCGATGCGGTCGGCGCAGGCCAGAGACTTGTTGATGGTGATGATGAGACTGGCCATCTTGATGAGCTCGATGATGATCTGTGCCATGTAGTTGTAGAGCGCCACAACGTCACCCTGGCGCAGCGCGCCGAGGGAAACCTGCAGGGCGCCTGTGCGAAGAAGCGCGATGGTCGCGATGTTGATGATGACGTAGGTCAGCGGATTCATGAGGGCAGAGAGCCGGCCGACGGTCTCGTTCAGACGGGTGAGTGCCCGGTTCCTGCGGTCGAATTCATCCACTTCCTGCTTTTCCTTGCAGAATGCGCGGATGACACGCGCGCCGGACAGATTCTCGCGCGTGAGAGCGGTCAGATGATCGAGTGCTCTCTGGGATTTCGTGAAGAGCGGGATGCTTGCCAGCATGATCGCAAAGACCACGACGGAAAGCAGCGGAATCGCAACCGCAAAGACAAGAGCGGACTTCACATCGATGGTGAATGCGAGAATCATTGAGCCGAAGACGATGAAGGGGCTGCGCAGCAGCAGGCGGAGGGCCAGGTTCAGACCGTTCTGCACCTGATTCGCGTCGCTGGTCATGCGCGTGATGAGTGTGTCGGGGTGCAGCGCGTCGATCTCGGTGAAGGATAGTTTCTGGATATGATCAAAGAGCGCCTGCCTCATCCGGGTGGTAAATCCGACGCTGGCACTGGCCGCGTACCACTGCGCGACAAAGGAGAACAGCATGCCCAGGATGGCCAGAGCAAACAGGACGATGAACATCCGGACAATGAATCCTCTGTCGGCAGCACGGATTCCGCTGTTGATGATGGCGCCGACAACCAGCGGCACGAGGAGGTTCATGAGAGCTTCCAGGAGCTTGAAGATCGGGGCCAGAACGGCCTGCTTCCGGTAATCTTTTAAAAATCTGCGCAGACGGTACATGCGTTTCTCCTTTCGGGCGCTTTCGCAGCCTGCTTCATGATACTACGGTTCCTGACATATCAAGTATATATATATTTAATGAAACTATATGATATGATTATGGATGATGAGAGGAGGAATGCCATGAATCTGGTGCAGCTTCAGTATTTTGCGGCGGTCGTGGAGGAAGGCAGTATTTCCGCCGCGGCCAGACGCCTTCATCTCTCGCAGCCGCCGCTTTCCATACAGATCCGCAATCTTGAGACAGAGTACGGCGTGAGACTGCTGGACAGGGGCGCCAGGCGCGCGCGGGTAACTCCGGCCGGTGAGGTGCTGTATGAGTATGCCGTTCGCATTCTGGAGATGACGCGCGCAGCGGAGGACGATCTGGAAAGCCTGAAGGCAGGCCAGCGGACGAGCCTGCGCCTCGGGATCATATCGTCTGGCGAATGCCCGGAGCTTCTGCAGGGGCTGGCGGAATTCAGAAGACAGTATCCGGATATCGCATTCCAGATCTTTGACCGGAACACCTATGAGCTGCAGCAGGATATCGAGAAGCAGCGGATCGATCTGGCGGTGATCCGCACACCGTTTCAGACCAGGAGTCTGGAGAGCGTGGTGCTGCGCAGAGAGAGCTTTTTTGCCGCAGGCACCCCAGAGCTGCTCTCGGGTGCCGTGTGCGCGCCGGACGGGCGGTGCAGCCTGGCCGGACTCTCCCGCACGCCCATCATCCTGTACCGGAGATGGCAGAGCGCGATCCGGGAAGAAGCGGCGAAGGAAGGGGCGAAGCTGAATATCCTCTGTATGAGCGACGACGCGAGAACCTGTGTTCAGTGGGCGAGGGCCGGGATCGGAGTGGCTCTGGTGCCGGAGTCGGTGCTGCTTCTCACTCCGGAACTTGCCAGGCGGGAGCTCTCCGAAGACACTCTTCGCACGAAGGTCTGTCTCATTCGGCGGACGGACCGCTCTGTGTCCGGCTCCGCCGAAAAACTGTTCCATTTTTTCAGCAAAAGGGCAGAGGCATACGCGCGCTGAGATGCTATACTATAGGCAGTATGCAAACGTCCGGGCGCAGGCGCACCGCTCCCGGAGACAGGAGAAAACAAAAAATGGATGAACTGAGAATTGCCGTGATCGGAATCGGCAACATGGGTTCTGCACATGCAAGCCACATCGCTCAGGGGGCGGTGGCACAGGCCAGGCTCACTGCCGTGTGTGACATCAGAGAGGAAAGAAGAGACTGGGCCGCACGGGAACTGGGAAGCGGCGTGAAGATCTATGCGGACTACCATCAGCTTCTGGATGAGCACGCCGCGGATGCCGTCGTCATCGCGGTTCCGCATCCGCTGCACCCGGTCATCGGGATCGAGGCGCTTTCCAAAGGATATCACGTCCTCACAGAGAAGCCGGAGGGCATCGACAAAGCTTCGGTGCTGGAGCTCAACGCCTGCGCGGAAAAGTCCGGCCGGACATTCGCCATTATGTTTAACCAGCGCACGAATCCGCTGTTTCAGAAGATGCGGGAGCTGGTGAAGAGCGGGCAGCTCGGCCGCATCCGGCACTTCATCTGGATCGTGAACAACTGGTACCGCACGCAGGCCTACTATGATTCCGGAAGCTGGCGCGCGACCTGGAACGGCGAGGGCGGCGGCGTGTTGATGAATCAGTGCCCGCACAACCTGGATATCTGGCAGTGGATCCTGGGTGTGCCGGACCGGATCGTGGCGGAGTGCGGCGTTTCGCGGTATCACCACATCAACGTGGAGGATGAGGCGACGATCACGGGCGTCTACAGGAATGGGGCGACGGCGGTATTCGTCACGTCCACGGGCGAGCAGCCGGGCACGAACCGGATGGAAATCTCCGGCTCAAAGGGCAAGGCTGTCATCGAAAACGGAAAGCTTATGTTCTGGGAGAATGCGGCCGACACTGACTCGGTGACGTACACAGCGGACCGATCGAGCCCGAAGGCGGACACGACGTACCGGGAGTGGGTCCAGGAAGGCCGGGAGCCGGCGCACATCGGGATCCTGAATAATTTCACGCGGGCTGTTCTGTATGGTGAACCGCTGCTCTCACCGGGAGTTGAGGGGATTCATGAACTTGAGATCACGAACGCGGCTTACCTCTCGTCCTGGACGGGAAAGTGGGTCGACCTGCCGCTGGATGAGACGGAATATCTGGCCCGGCTTCGGGAAAAACAGGAGGAAGAGAGAAAAACCGGCGCCTCGCGAAGCGTAAAGGCAGAAGAGGCAGACGGTTCGTATTCCGAGCGCTGGATGGTGCGCTGGTGAGGACGGCCGTTTTCCCCTGCGCGGGACAATCAACGGGCGTGACAGAAGGAGAGGAGTTCGGGACATGACAACACCGGGTAAAAAGATTCGCAGACTGCGGGAGAGGATCCGCCTGGACAAAAAGACCTTCATCCTGTATTCCGTGCTCCGCGCGTTGGTCATACTGTCTGCCGTGCGATGCTTTCTGATGCAGAATTACGAGGGCGTGGCGCTGTGCATCCTGTCGCTGCTGCTCTTTCTGCTGCCGGCATTCTTTGAGACGAAGATGAAGGTCGACATCCCGCCTCTCTTTGAGGGGGCTATCTACCTGTTCATCTACGCGGCGGAGATCCTGGGGGAAGTAAACCACTACTACACGCTGCTTCCGGGCTGGGACACGATGCTCCACACAATCAACGGGTTCCTGTGCGCGGCGATCGGATTCTCCATGGTGGATCTGTTAAACCGCAAGAGCAGACGGATCAGCCTCTCACCGCTGTATCTGGCAGTCGTCGCGTTCTGTTTCTCCATGACAATCGGTGTGTGCTGGGAGTTTATCGAGTTCTCCGCTGACCAGCTCTTCTTTCTGGACATGCAGAAAGATACCATTGTGCAGACGATCGGATCGGTGATGCTCGACCCGACGCATTCGCAGATCCCGGTGCGCGTGTCCGATATCGTGAAGACAGAGATCTTCACAGCTGACGGCGGCACCGTCACCGTCTCGGGCGGGTATCTTGACATCGGCATCATTGACACGATGAAGGATTTGTTTGTAAACTTTATTGGGGCGATCGTCTTCAGCGTCATCGGCTACTTCTACGAGAGCAAGAGGGGAAAGCGGACGGCGAAGATCGCCGAGGGACTTCTGCTGCGCAAGTACACTGATGCGGAACTTGAGCAGCAGGAGCAGGAAATCACACAGCGCATACAGGAGATCCGCGACGAAAAAGCGTCGCGGCATCGCGCGAACAACAGAGGAGATGGGAAATGAAGGAGATCAACACAAGAAAGGTCGCGATGATCGGATGCGGATTCGTCGGGAGTGCATCGGCGTTCGCCCTGATGAACAGCGGCCTGTTTTCGGAGATGGTGCTCATCGACGCGGACAAAGACAAGGCGGAGGGCGAGGCGCTGGACATCGCGCACGGTCTGCCATTTGCCAAGCCGATGCAGATCTACGCCGGAGGATATGATGACATCGCGGACGCCGCGGTCATCATCGTGACGGCTGGCGCCGGACAGAAACCGGGGGAGAGCCGGCTCGATCTCGTGAAGAAAAATGTCGGCATCTTCCGCTCGATCATGCCGGAGATCCGCAGGCGCGACTGCGGCGGAATCCTTCTCATCGTGGCCAATCCGGTCGATATTCTCACGTACACGGCGGCAAAGATGACAGGCTTCCCGGAGAACCGGGTATTCGGATCCGGAACGGTTCTGGACACGGCGCGGCTCAAGTACCTGCTGGGCGAGCACCTGGAGGTCGATGCCAGGAGTATTCATGCATTTATCATCGGGGAGCACGGGGACAGCGAGATGGCCGTGTGGTCCAGTGCCAATGTGTCCGGTGTTCCGATCAGCCACGTGTGCGAGATGCGGGGATACACCGATCACATGGACTCCATGCGGCAGATCGAGGCGGACGTGAAGAACAGCGCCTACACGATCATTCAGAAAAAGAAGGCGACATATTATGGCATCGCGATGAGCGTGGTGCGCATATGCGAGGCCATCGTGCGGGACGAGAAGAGTGTGCTGCCGGTCTCCACGATCCAGCACGGCGCTTTTGGCATCCGTGATGTGTCGCTGTCCATGCCGGCCATCGTGGGCGCCCAGGGCGTCGAGGGGCTGATGCCGATCAGTCTTTCCATGGACGAGCAGAGACGGCTCCAGGAGTCGGCGGATGTGCTCAGGGATGTGCTTGGCGGGCTGGATCTGGAAGATGAAAAGACGCAGGAAGCGGAGAGCGATACAAAGGAAACTTGACAATGTACCACGGTGCAGTGGTATAGTTAGTTAGCAAAGGTGCGCGGACAGCAAAGGCAGCTGCCTGCGCACCTTTTTTTAAAAAAATCAGTTGGAGGAGGCGGATATGGCAGAAGAGAAAGGGGCGGCAGTGTCCGAAGTCGACGCGATCGGAGATCTGCTGTGCTCTATGAGTGACGCGCTGTGGGATCATCCGCAGGTGAAGTTCCGGGAGGCGTACGCGGCCGGGCTTTTTGCAGAAAAGCTGCAGGAGGAAGGATTTGCCGTCAAGAAGGGACTCGGCGGCATTCCGACGGCTCTGTCCGGGACGTACGGGAGCGGCAGGCCTGTCATCGGGCTTTTGGGGGAGTTCGATGCGCTGCCGGGAATGAGTCAGGAAGCAGAGGTCCTCGTGAAGAAGCCTGTGCAGGAAGGGGCGCCGGGGCACGGATGCGGCCACAACCTCTTGGGTGTCGGCGCGTTTGGCGCCGCCGTCGCTGTGAAGCGCTTTCTGGAGGCGAATCATCTTCCGGGCACCGTGATCTTCTTCGGCTGCCCGGCGGAAGAAGGCGGATCCGGAAAAGGGTTCATGGCCAGGGCCCATGTGTTTGACGATGTCGATGCGGCCTTTACCTGGCACCCCGGGGAGGTCAACAGCGTGTCCGTGAGCTCCACGATGGCCAATTATCAGATACGCTACCGCTTCTACGGTAAAGCCGCTCACGCGGCCATGGCACCGGAGCGCGGGCGCAGCGCCCTGGACGCGCTGGAGCTGATGAATGTCGGCGTACAGTTTCTGCGGGAACATGTGCCCGCGGACACGCGCATTCACTACGCCATCACCGATACGGGCGGCTGCGCCCCGGGCATCGTGCAGGACTATTCCGAGGCTGTGTACCTGATGCGGGCCGGAAGCCTTGACGAGGTGCGGGAACTTTACCGCCGGGTGAATCTGGTGGCGCAGGGTGCGGCCACGATGACCGAGACCAAAGTGGAGGCGCAGTTTGTAAAGGCCTGCTCGAACATCCTGTTAAATGACCGGTTAAACCGCGTCATGCAGGACAACCTGACAACCATCCCGGCTCCGTCCTACAGCCGGGAGGAGCTTGCATACGCGCGGGCGCTTCAGGAGACGGCAGGTTCCGGACAGACGTACTTTGACCAGCTGTACAGTGCGTGCGCCAGCGCGAAAGACCGGGAGAGCTTCGAGGTCCAGCGCGATCTGCCGCTTCACGCGCTTCCGCTGCCGCTGGCCGGGGAGAGCTTCGGATTTGTGTCCTCTGATGTCGGGGACGTGAGCTGGAACTGTCCGGTGGCACAGATCAACGGCACGACCATGCCGGCGGGGCTTGCGATGCACTCCTGGCAGGTGGTGTCAATAGGGAAAAGCTCTATTGCGCACAAGGGGATGCTGTACGCCGCGAAAGTCATGGCGGCTTCGGCAATCGACGCGCTGACGGATCCGGCTGTCATCGCAGAGGCAAAGGAAGAGATGAAGCGCAGGACGGGCGGGAAAAAATATGTATGCCCGATTCCGGAAGATGTACAACCGCAGATATAAAAGACAGGAGAGAAGCATATGAGCCAGACAACCATCTGTCTGATGATTTTTGTATTCATGATCGTGATTTTCTTCATCAAGAAAATCCCGATGTCCTTCAGTGCCATGCTGGTGATTCTGCTGCTGGTGTTCACCGGCTGTGTGGAACCAAAGGATGCCCTGTCATCCTTTGCCAGCAACACGGTCATCACCATGGCGTCCATGTTCGTCGTCGCTGCGGGTCTGACGCGCACGCAGATGATTAACAAGATCTCTTCGCTGCTCTACAAAGTGACGGAAGGATCCTTCACGAAGGTCCTCGCGACCTATGTTCTGATCACCTGTCTCCTCGGGCAGTTCGTGCCGAGCATTGTGGCGCTTTTTGCGCTGGTGTATCCGCTGGTTCAGAACATGTGTGATCGCATGAAGATCAGTCCGTCGAAGATGATGTTCCCGGTGGCCATCGCGTCCGTTTCCACGGCATTCATCATTGAGCCGATCGGGCCGTACGCGGCGTGGTATGTGACACAGAACGGATATCTGGAGTCCTACGGCTGGACGGCCACAAGGCTCGGCATGTGGAGTGAGACCTCGGTTCTGCTGCCGGTCGGCATTGTTACAATCCTTCTTGCGATCTTTGTCGTGCCGAAGCTCCTTCCGGATCAGCCGGATGTTCCGGTGGCGGCGGCTTCCAATGCCCGCAGCCTGCAGGAAAAGGAGCCGCTGTCCCCGGTGCGCGAGTTCCTCGGCTATGCGGTCTTCATCGCTGTCATCATTGGCCTCATGGCAGGGCTGACGAGCTGGGAGGTGACACTGGCCGGTGCGGTCATTCTGGTCGTGAGCGGCGTGCTCACCGAGCGGGAGGCAGTCGAGAACCTGAATATGCCGACGATCCTTCTGTATGTCGGTGTCACTGTGCTCGGAACCGGACTTGCGAATACCGGAGCCGCGGACACGCTGGGCGGATGGCTCGGAAGTGCACTGGGCAATGTGCACAGCGGCTTTGTCATCAATCTCGCGTTCTACGTTGTTGCATTTATCATGACGTCGCTTCTGTACAACCGTGCGGTCAGCACCGTGCTGGTTCCGCTTGCTGTCATCGCCTGCGGCTCCATGGGCTGCGACCCGAGAGGACCGGTGATCATGTGCGCGCTGGCCTCCATGTCCTCGCTCATCACGCCGCTCTCGACAGCCGTCGTGCCGATGGCGATGAACGCCGGCGGTTACAGCATGAAGACGATCTTCAAGGCCGGCATCGTGCCCGGCATCATCCGCGGCCTCATCGGAGCTGCGCTGGCAGCACTGCTTTTCCCGACGTTCTGACCATATATCCGGTGACCCATTTCAGCGCCGCTCCCGCAGGACAACGTGGTTCTGCCCGGGGGCGGCGTTTTTCGCTCGTATTCGATCAGGAGGATGAAAATGGAACGCAAGATTATCTGCCCGAAATATCTCTGGGACGGGATTTCCGACACGGCGCGGGAAAACTGTGCGCTGGTCATAGAAGACGGGACCGTGGAGAAAATTGTCAGCGCGGATGAAACCGCATTGACGGCTTACAGGGACGTGAGCGTGCTGCGGAATGAAAGATGGCCGGTGGAAGCGGGACAACTCAGAAATCCTGCGCTATGTGCTAAATTTTTACAGAGAACAAAGTCCCGATGCCTTTCCGGCTGAATAACCGGGAGGACATCGGGATACTTTAGAGAATGGAAGTCTGCTCCTCACACTTTTCCGTAAACCAGCTTCCCGTTCATGAAGGTCGCCTCGACGGGGATGTCTTTTAAGTGCGCGGCCGGGACCGCGAACGGGTTCTCACCCAGGATGACGAAGTCAGCCATGAAGCCGGGAGCGATGCGCCCTTTTACGTGTTCCTCGAAACTTGCCTCGGCGCTCTTCACTGTGTAGCTGTCCAGGATCTCCTGTACCGTGAAGGCTTCCTCCGGGCGGTACGGGCCAAGGGAACCGTCCAGGGTCTTCCGGGTCACGCCGCACTGCATGCAGGCAAGCGCGTCCGGGAGCTCGACCGGGCAGTCGGTCCCGTTTGATACAGATACGCCGGCATCGGCCAGTGTCTTCCAGGCATAGCTGGTGGAGGCAAGTTCGTCTCCGACGCGCTCACGGATCATGTGGATGTCGTAGTTCAGGAAGATGCTCTGCATATAGACGTGCAGATGCATGGCGGCGATACGCTTAAGCTGCTCCGGGCGGCTCACCTGACAGTGCACGATGCCGCAGCGGTGGTCAGCGCGCGGATGCGCGGCAAATGCCTTCTCATAGGCGTTCAGCACCATATCCAGGCAGGCGTCGCCGATGGCGTGGACCGCCACCTGCATGCCGTGCTCGTTGGCAAAGCCGATCATCGCGTCAAAGGTGGCCTGGTCAAAGAGCGGATATCCGCTCGTGGACGGATCGTCGGCGTAGGGACGCGAGAGATAGGCGGTGCGGGCGCCTAAGGCGCCGTCGCCCAGCATCTTCAGCGGCCCGATCCTGAAGTTGTCGGTGCCGGCTCCGGTGGTGCAGCCTTCCGCGTAGAATTCCTTCAGGTCGTCCAGCGACGTGAAGTTGCTCTGCTCGTAGATGCGGACTGTCAGCTCCCCTTCTTCTTCCAGCTCCCGGTATGCCTCATTGACCGTCTGCCACGGCACAGACCGGAACATGCAGTAGTCGTCTGTCTGGCTGCTGGTGACGCCGAAGCGGTTGAGCTGACGGCATGCGGCCTTGATCATCTCCTTGATCTCGGCTTTATCCGGCACCGGTATCTTCGGGTACACATATTCATCCATCGCGTTGTCCGAGAAGATGCCGTTCAAGTGGCCGTTCTCGTCGTGACCGATGGCGCCTCCCTCCGGGGCCGGCGTGTCATCGGTCACGCCCAGAAGTTCAAGCGCCTTCGAGTTCACACACAGAATATGACCGCAGGCGCGCGTCATGCACATCGGGATGTCAGCACTCACCTGGTCCAGGTCGTGACAGGTCGGCATCCGGTGCACGTCGTCAAAGTAGTCCTGATTCCAGCCGCGCCCGGACAGCCAGCTTCCGCTTTTCCTGGGGTGCTCCCGCAGGAAATCCTTCAGGTAGGCAATCATCCCCGACAGACTCCCGGTGTGCTCGTCAAGCCGGGCAGCTCGCAGCGCGTTTCCGTACGCCAGCAGGTGCATGTGACTGTCGTTGAAGGCCGCCATGGCGAATCTTCCCTTCAGATCCACCCTTTCGCCGTCCGGCGCGGCCGCCAGCACTTCGCTGTCACTTCCCGCTGCGAGGATCCGTCCGCCCTCCGTCACGAATCCCGTGACGAGGGGCAGCGTTCCTGTGTACACGTTTCCATTGTAATAGACTGTCTTGCTCATCTGCTTTCCTTTACCACCTTATCCTCATAGAACAGCGGCATATCCGGGTCGACCTTGCCGACGCCGAACTTTCTGGCCTTGAAATCCTTTAACAGACGGAAATACGTCCCCGAGAGAACGACGATTGTAAATACGTTGACGAATGTCGGAACCGCCGACGTGATGTCGACGATGGTCCAGATGAAGCCCTGATTGTTGGTCTTGACCAGATAGATGGTCCAGAGCAGCCCTGGCAGCGCGCGGAACGCGTAGAAGATCTTGTGAAGGATCCGGTTGAACTTCGTGTCTTTGCGGCCCATATGGCTTAAGATCGACAGATAGTAGGTGAACCAGCCTCCGGATGTGGTGCATGTGAAGATGATCATGATCACGGAGAGCAGGATGCTGCCGATGAGGCCGAAGCTGGACTGGAATGCGGAGATGGCGAGAGTTCCGCCATTTGTTCCATTGGTCCACTGGCCTGACAGGAGAATCGATATGCCGGTGATGGAGCAGACGATGAACGTGTCAAAGAATACCTCAAAGGAACCCCAGATCCCCTGCTCGACAGGGTGCGGCGTCCTGGCTGATGAGTGGATCATCGGAGAGGTGCCCCAGCCGGCCTCGTTGGAGTAAACCGAACGGGTCACACCGGTGCGGATCATGGAAGAAACCGTGGCGCCGGCGAAGCCGCCCACAGCCGCGCGGCCGGTGAAGGCGTCGTGGAAGATGGATCCGAAGACGGAGGGAACATTGCCTGCATTGGCGAATATCATGGCGATTCCCATGAGAAGGTAGAGAATGCTCATGAATGGAACGAGCTTGGAGAAGATCGAGGCGATTTTCTCAATGCCGCCATCCGTGATGATGTAGTCGATGATGGTGATGACGACGCCGACCAGAATGATGCCCTCGACGGTGAAGCTTCCGATGTGAAGGGAGCCGAGGTTGAAGGCTCCGGCAACCACCTGCGAGGCGGTGAGGGTGGAAGAGGTGACAAAGTATGTGCTGAAGATACCGATGCCGAAGATGATGGCCGGGATCTTCCATGCCTTGCCCCAGTGTTTTTCCTGGCCGAGGCCGTATTCCATATAGTAGGTCGGGCCGCCGGTCGTGGTGCCGTCAGCTCTCTTGTGGCGGTAATACAGGCCGAGCGTAACTTCGACCTGCTTGATGATCATGCCAAGCAGCGCGCTCATCCACATCCAGAAGATGGCGCCTGCGCCGCCCGCCGCGACTGCGGTCGCGACACCGGCGATATTGCCGAATCCTACGGTTCCGCCGATGGCAGTCGAGATCGCCTGGAACGGTGTGATCGTTCCGGTCTTTGTCTCGTCAGCGTCGGCCTTGCCGGTGAAGATCTTGCCGATGGTGTTCTTCATGATGAAGCCGAAGTGTCGGAACTGGAAGAAACGGGAGCGCACGGTGAAGTAGATGCCGGCGCCGATGATGAGGACGAGCAGCGGGGTGCCCCATAAAATGCCGTCCAGCCAGCCTAAGAATTGAATCATACAGTTTTCCTCCTTTTATCTTTCCCTGTATGGTTTTACGCAGCTGCCGCGTGCAGCAGCCAGGACCGGTGTGAGAGATACGCGTGAGGAGAAACTGTACATAAAAAAGGACCTGCATGCCGCTAAAGCATACAGATCTTCTTCATCTATACCAATAGCGCCTCTTCACATGGAAATGAAGGAGTGACAGGGATGTTGTCCTCTGTCCCCACGAGAATCCTCTGCCGGGGATTTTCGTTCGGCGGTGATTACCTTTCAGCAGCTTCAAAGCCTGCCGGCTCAACTGTTTACTCTTCTGCACCGCAGCCTCTATTCTCTCAGACAGACTAATTATAAAAAGAAAGTGAATTTTGTCAAGAAAGAATTCTTCATCGGTTTTTCTGCCTGAACAGAGAATCAATCTGTCTGTCCGGACCGCCTGCGGGGCACCCGCGTCCGGCATCTGCAGGGGCGCATGCGCTTTGACAGGGAGACTGTGGCATTGTAAGATGGAAGCACTTACAAGCAGAACAGAAAAGAGGTATGGACACGTGAAAACAAGACCGATCGAGTATGCCGTCGAAGCCTGCGAGATGATGATGGACCGCTTTGCGCCGCAGGATCTGCCGCCGAAGGGACACTTTCACTATCATCAGGGCGTCTTTCTCTCCGGTATGGAGAAGACATACAGGCTGTGCCGCGATGAGCGGTATATGACATACATCCGGGACTGGGTGGAGAGCTGCCTTGAGAGCGACAGGATGCCCGGCAATGCGAATCCGACGGAGCTCGACGACATTCAGCCGGCTGTTCTGCTGTTTCGGATCATGGACTGGAACGGCGACAGATCGTATGAGAAGCTTCTGGAGTATTTCTCCGTAATTCTGCGCAACTTCCCGAAGACGTCAGAGGGCGGCCTGTGGCACAAGGGGCGCTACCCGCAGCAGATGTGGCTTGACGGTATGTACATGTCCGGTCCGTTCTTCGCGGAGTACGGCAGAAGGTACGGCAGGGCCGATTATCTTGAGGCAGTCGCCCGCGAGGCGCTTCTCATGCGCAAGCACTGTGAGGACAGCAGGACCGGGCTGTATTACCACGCCTGGGACGAGTCAAAGAAGGCGCCGTGGGCGGATCCGGAAACCGGCCGTTCGCCGGAGTTCTGGTGCCGCGCCATCGGGTGGGTTCCGGTCGCGCTGCTTGACGATCTGGAGTTCATGGATGAAAACGCACCCTGGGTTCCGGCGATGCGTCAGATGACGACGGACCTGCTCGACGCGCTCCTCAAGTACCAGACGAAGAGCGGATTCTGGTACCAGATTGTCGACAAGACAGACGATCCGGAGAACTGGCCGGAGACGAGCTCCACCTGTCTGTACGCCGCCGCGATGAGCAAGGCCATCCGGCTGGGGCTTGCGGCAGGAGAGCGGGAGAAGGCATACGGCCGGGCCGTGTGCCGCGCATTTGACGCTGTCACGCACAGCCTGACCTATGACGCGGCCGGACACGTGCAGATCTCCGGCGTGTGCATCGGCACCGGAGTCATGGACTATGCTTCCTATCTGAAGCGCCCGACATCGACCAACGACCTCCACGGCGTGGGCGCGTATCTTCTCATGTGCGAGGAGACAGAGCAGATCTGGGACAGAATCAGGCAGTGATGTGTCTGAAAAAGTAAGCCCGGGGCTTTTTTCGCAAGCCCCGGGCTTTTTACTGGTGATCCTCCAGGAATCTCGCGGCACACTGTGCATACACGGCCGCGCCGATGGGGAGGGCGTCCTCGTCGAAGATGATCTTCGGATTGTGATGTGTGATGTCCGGGCCGGCGATACTGCCGGTGCCGATGTTCAGGTAGATGCTCGGAACTTTCTCCGCTACGGCTGTGAAGTCCTCGGTTCCGCCGAACTCGTGGACCTCTTTTACCGAAGTTTCTCCCAGCATCTCCCGGATATAGCCGGGAATGCAGCGGCACATCGCAGGGTCATTGTAAAGCGGCGGCATGCCGTACACGAAATCCACATCGGCCGTGGCGCGGAAGGTCATCGCCGTGCCCTCGGCGATCTCCTTCACACGCTGCTTCAGGAAACGTCGGCGCTCTTCGGACGCAGCGCGGACGGATATATCCAGCTGACAGGTCCCGGCCTCCGTGTTGCAGGAGTCGCCGCCTTCAATGCGCCCCACGAGGACGATCGAGCGCTCGGTGTTGGACACTTCCCGCGCGATGAGTTCCTCCAGCCCGGTCACGATGTGCGCTGCCACATTGATGGCGTCCACGCCCATCTCCGGCGTGCTTCCGTGGGCGTTGCGGCCGTGAACCGTGACTTTGACATAGTCCCCGGAAAAGGTGGAATATTCTGATTTATATGTGATCAGGCCGGTCTTTGAGTTGCTGCCGTGGCCGGTGCAGGTGTGCATGCCCAGCGCGGCGTCCACGTGCGGATTCTCCAGGAGCCCGTCCGCAATCATCTCTGTCGCGCCGCCCAGGATCTCCTCGCCCGGCTGAAACATGAACTTCACGCGCCCCTTGAGTTCTTTCTCGTGAATCTTCAGCAGCCTGGCCGCCGCGAGCAGCATCGCCGTGTGCAGGTCGTGGCCGCAGCTGTGGCAGGCAGCGCCCGTCGCCGCGAATGGCAGCCCGGACTCCTCCTTCATCGGCAGCGCATCCATGTCGCCGCGCAGCAGGATCACCTTGCCGCCCTGCCCGGCCACGGCCGTCACGCCCGACTTCCCGCAGCGCTTCGGCTCATATCCGTATTCTCTGAGCTTCTCCATGACAAATGAAGACGTCTCCGGCAGGTCCAGCCCCAGCTCGGCGAACTGGTGAACCGTGCGCCGGTTCCTCACGATCTCCTCTTTTATATCCTGTGCTTCCTTCAGATAATCGGTCACTGTATACCTCCTGTGAGCAGCAGACGGCAGATTCGCACTGCCTGCACGTTTCGGAAACTGCGATTACTGTAGCATCGGCACTCAGGCGTGTCAAGAATCGCGGTAATGCGGTGAAGTTCAGCGCTTTAATGCTTGAAACATTCTTAAAAGTGTGTTAATTTTAATGAAAATTTTCTGCGGACAGGAAATCTGGAACCTTGCGGAAAAGTCTGGAGGAACACACATGAATGCTTTACTTGCCATGACGATTATCTTCCTCGTCTTTGCGTTCGGGGATCTGGTCGCCACGAAGACGAAGGCGATCGTATCGAGCATGCTCGCCTGTGCCATCGTATTTATGATCTGGTTCTGGGCTGGAGCGCCGGCCACGATTTTCACCGATTCCGGGCTGATGGCCTTCGCGTCGGTCACAATCGGCATGTTCCTTGTTCATGTCGGAAGTACGATCAAGCTCCGGGATCTGATGACAGAGTGGAAGACGGTTCTGATCTCGCTGATCTCGACCCTTCTGATTGCGTTCGGCGTGTACTTCATAGGACAGTTTATCATTGACCGCTACTATGCCCTTGTGGGCGGCCCGACGATTGCAGGCGGCATGGTCGCATATCTCGTGATCAAAGGCGTCGGCGATGTGGTCGGCCGCGACGATGTTGCCGTCTTCGCTCTGATGGTCATCTCCCTTCAGGCTCTGGCCGGAATCCCGATCGCTTCGCAGCTGTGCAAAAAAGAAGGCGTGAGGGTTCTGCAGGACTGGAAAGACGGAAAGTACATCCCGCCGGCAGAGCCGAAGGACAATCCGGGTCTGTTCGGTGCGTTCAAGATCTTCCCGTCGGTTCCGGAAAAGTACAACAGCGCGAACTTCATTCTCTTCAAGACGGCGCTTCTGGCGCTGGCAGGACTGTACCTTGGCAAGATCACGCCGGTCAACCAGCTGATCTACTGCCTGATCTTCGGTATTCTCTTCCATGAGCTGGGCTTCCTGGATGAGGCGTGTCTGACCAAGTCGAATGGTTTTACATTCGTCATGGCGGGCGCAATGTGCACGGTGTTCGCAGGACTTGCCAACACGACGCCGAAGGTGGTTCTCTCCATGCTCCCGAGTCTGCTGGTTGTCATCGCGCTGGGCCTCGCGATCGGCTTTGTTGTCTCGGTTCTGGTCGGCCGGATCGTACACCTTGGCTGGAGGATGTCCTTCGCGATTGCCGTCACGGCGCTGATTGGATTCCCGGGCACCTTCATCCTGTCCCGCGAGGTATCCGATGCGGTCGGAAAGGACGAGGAAGAGATCCATATCGTGATGGATTACATCATGCCGAAGATGATCATCGGAGGAATTGTTTCTGTTTCGGTTGTGTCCGGCATCGCGGCGAGCATCATGCTGAACTGGATCTGAAGATTCCCGCCTGAACAAATTGAATAATTCGTGCTTTTTCAGGAGGAGTGTGCTACAATACCGACATATCGGGATGTAGCGCAGGTGGTAGCGCGCTTGACTGGGGGTCAAGAGGCCGCAGGTTCAAGTCCTGTCATTCCGATTGAGGCATTTGAGGCAGCGGTGCCGGAAGGTGGCCGCTGCCTTTTTTATCGCAACTTACCGGAGGCTGCGTTGGCATCTTCCGCGGGGGCATCGGAAACTATGCTGGCAAGATATTTCGGGAAACTGACATCATCACAGATCATCATGGGGAGCTTCGCCGCGATGATTCTTTTGGGAAGTCTGCTTCTCATGCTGCCGGTGGCAAGTGCCGACGGCACTGTCACGCCCTGGCTGGACTGCCTGTTCACGTCGACCTCGGCGGCCTGCGTGACGGGGCTCGTTGTCTTTGACACGGCCACGCACTGGAGCCTTTTCGGACAGCTGGTCATCATCATCCTGATTCAGATCGGCGGTCTGGGCGTCTTCACCATCGCATTTCTGCTGAGCGTGCTTCTGGGAAGCCGCATATCGCTGCGGCAGCGCGGCATCCTGAGGGACTCGATATCCGCGCAGTCAGTCGGCGGCATCATCCGGCTGTCCATATTCCTGATCCGCTGGGTCTTTATATTCGAGGCGGCCGGCGCCATCGCCCTGATGCCGGTGATGATCCGGGACTTCGGATGGGCTCGCGGGATCTGGTACGGCATCTTTCACTCGATCTCGGCGTTCTGCAACGCCGGATTTGACCTGATGGGCATCCGGGAGCCGTTTTCGTCCCTGACCGCTTATCAGGCGGATCCTGTCGTCAATATCACCATCATGTCGCTGATCGTGATCGGCGGCCTCGGATTCTATGTATGGAAGGATATGTCGGACAGTCACTTCCGCTTCAGCCATTTTTCGCTGCAGACACGCATCGTGCTGATCACCACCTGTATTCTGATTGTAGCGCCGGGCATATGGTTCACTCTGACGGAGTACGGGGATCTTCCGCTCCCGGAGGCCCTGCTGTCCGGCTTCTTTCAGTCCGTCACGACACGGACGGCCGGCTTTAACACGGCAGACCTCACGCAGCTGCAGGAGGACAACCAGATGCTCATGATTGTCCTGATGCTCATCGGCGGGTCGCCGGGTTCCACGGCCGGCGGCATGAAGACAACTACCGCGGCGGTGATGATTCTGACCATGTTCGCGGTTTTCTTCCGCAGACGCGATGTGGCCGTCTTTCACCGGCGGATCTCGAGGGACACTGTCCGCACGGCCTCGGCGATCATGACCATGTATCTGACGCTGTTTCTGCTCTCATCCTGCATCATCAGCCGGACCGAGGGCATATCACTTCTGCCGGCGGCCTTCGAGACGGCATCCGCGCTGGGCACGGTCGGGCTGACACTCGGCCTGACGCCGACGCTCGGGCGCGTATCGCACTGTATTCTGATCCTGCTCATGTACACGGGGCGTGTCGGGGGACTGACGATTCTGTATGCGGCTATACATGAGGGCACAAGTCTGCGCTACCCGGAGGAACCGGTCAGCGTGGGATAATCAGGCTGGAGGTAGGAGACATGAAGAAAAATATTCTGCTGATCGGCGCGGGCGGGTTTGGAACCCGGATCGCAAAGAAGCTTTCCGAGATGGACCAGCAGGTCATGGTCGTGGACGAGGATGAGGAGCGGATCAACGAGTGCATGCACTTCGCGACGAACGCGGTGATCGGAGATGCCTCGAAGCCGGAGTTCCTGAAGGCGATCGGCGTGGGAGATTTTGATCTGTGCATCGTGGCGATCGGCGATGACTTTCAGAGCTCGATGGAGGTTACAGCGAAGCTCAAGGATTGCGGGGCTAAATTCGTTGTGTCGCGCGCGGTCACGGACGTGCAGGAGGAACTGCTGCTCCGGATCGGAGCGGACCGGATTGTCTTCCCCGAGAAGTTCGTGGCGGAATGGACGGCGTTCCGATACGGAACGGAGCATGTCTTTGACTACTTCGCCATCGACCGCAAGACTGCTCTGATCGAGATCGAGATGCCGCCCAGATGGGTCGGAAAGACGCTGCGGGAACTGGATGTGCGCAAACGCTTCAACATCAATGTGGTCGGGATCCGCGAGAACGGAACCATACGGCTGCAGCTTGACCCGGACGAGGAGCTTACCGGCGGCCGCACGATCCTTGTGATCGGAAACACGTCGGATGTCGACCGCTGCTATCACTGACAGGCAGGAGATTCTGGTATGGAAATCACGAGAGACGAACTGGAGAAGAAAGATCTGTTCCGGAGATTTTTCCGGTATGTGGAGACGGACACGCAGTCCAGTGAGACGAGCGGCCTTCATCCGTCCACGGAGAAACAGAAGGTGCTTGCGAAGATGCTCGTGGAGGAGCTTCGCGAGATGGGCATACGCGATGTGACGTTAGACGCAGGTCACTGCTATGTGTACGCGAAGCTGCCGGGATGCGGGAGCGGAAAAAACAGAAAACCCCTGGGGTTTATCGCCCACATGGACACCTCACCGGCCGTCACGGACACGGATGTGAAGATCCGGGTTATTCCGGCCTACAGCGGCGATGATCCGTATCTGAAAATACAGGACTTCCCGGATCTTGCCAGGCACATCGGCGAGGCGCTGATCGCGACGGATACGACGACGCTCCTCGGGGCTGACGACAAGGCCGGCGTCGCGGAGATCATGAGTATGCTGAGCTGGTTCTGTGAGCACCCGGACGTGCCGCATCGTCCTGTCTGCGTCGCGTTCACACCGGATGAGGAGATCGGCGCCGGGCCGGAATTCTTTGACCTGCAGACGTTCGCGGCGCCGGAGGCCTACACGGTTGACGGCGGGGAATACGGCATCGTCGAATATGAAAACTTCAACGCGGCCGGCGCCGAGGTCAGGTTCCGCGGGCGGAGCGTCCATCCGGGCGACGCAAAGGGAAGGATGGTCAATGCCTCACTGCTGGCGCTTGAATTCGTCGGGAAACTGCCCGCCGATGAGCGCCCGGAGACAACGGAAGGGTATGAGGGATTCTTCATGCTTGAAGATATGCGCGGCGAGGTTGAAGAGGCACTTCTGCACATTATTGTGCGCGATCATGACCGGGAGCGCTTTGAAGAGCGCAAGAAGCGGCTGCACGCCATTGCCGCGGACATGAACGCTGAGTACGGGGCCGGCACGGTCACTCTCACGGTGAAGGACCAGTACTACAACATGGCGTCCGTCATGAAAGATCACATGGATCTTGTCGACAACGCATTTGCGGTGATCCGCAGGCAGGGCGGAAAGCCGCGCTCGCTCCCCATCCGCGGGGGCACGGACGGCGCCACCCTTTCTCTGCGCGGCCTTCCCTGCCCGAATCTATGCACCGGCGGCTACAATTATCACAGCCGCTATGAGTACGCCAGCGTCCCGGAGATGGAGAAGTGCCGGGACATGCTGATCAGCCTGGCGCGGACCGATCAGGAATAAACGGTCACGAAATTGCCGTCCAGGCGTATAAGACCTTCACTCTGCATGTGCGAGAGCTCACGGCAGACAGACGAGCGCTCGGAGCACACGTACTGCGCCAGCTGTTCCCGGTTGAACGGCAGGCAGATCGTCGTGCCTCCGTGCGCTTCTTTCATCTGTGAGAAGTACATCATCAGTTTGTCCCGGAGAGATTTCTGGGTCAGAACTTCGATTTTCTGGTTGAGGTTTATATTGCTCTCAGCCAGGGATAAAATGATGTTTCGCGAGAACTGCGGATACCTGGCGCACAGATGTGCGTCGGACAGGATGTGGCGCAGGTCCAGCAGCAGCAGACGGACAGACGTCCTTGCCACAAAGTGGGAGACGTTGTTGACGGAGCGCGTCATGCAGAAAGCCTGCCCGATCAGGGCCGGAGCCCGGTAGCGCGATACGATCCCCTCGCTGCCGGTGTAGTTGTACTGGGTGATATCCACTTCTCCGGACAGAATGATGCCGGACTCCCGGATCACATCATTAAACGGATAGATCTCTTCCAGGCACCGGTATGACCGCACCGATGTGCCGGCTTCTTTCAGAAATTCACCTATTTTTTCTTCTGTGAACCCTGCGAACAGACAGCAGGTCTTCAGAACCCAAAGATCATTCATGGAAATTCCACTCCCGTTGCAGCTGCAACACATAATTCCAGCAAAGTATGCTACTATAACTAGGCGTTAGAAAAAGCTAACGCGAGTACATTATAGCTTATTTCCTGACACAAAGGAACATCAAAACGCAACACAGGGGAATCAGAATGATCAGAATTGCCATTTACGGAAAAGGCGGGATCGGAAAGTCCACGACGACCTCCAACCTGGCGGCGGCACTCGCCACGCGCTTCCGGGTCATGCAGATCGGCTGTGATCCGAAAGCGGATTCCACACGGGATCTGATGGGCGGAAAGCGCACGACTACCGTTCTGGGAGCGATACGGGAAAAGGGAGACGATGTATGCCTTGAGGACCTTGTCTCTGTCGGAGAGAACGGGGTGCTGTGCGTGGAGTCCGGCGGCCCGACACCGGGAATCGGCTGCGCAGGTCTGGGTATTATCTCGGCCTTTCAGAAGCTGGAGGAGCTTGGCGCATTCGACGTGTACCGCCCCGACGTCGTCCTGTACGACGTGCTCGGAGATGTGGTGTGCGGAGGCTTCGCCATGCCGATCCGGGACGGATATGCCGAACACATCTTCATCGTGACGAGCGGCGAGATGATGTCGCTCTTTGCGGCAGATAACATCTGCCGGGCCGTGGAGAATTTCGCCGACCGCGGGTACGCCAGGGTGCGGGGGCTGATTCTGAATGCGAGAAATGTAGACAATGAGCGGGAACTGACGGAGCGCTTCGCCAGGGAGCACAACCTGCCGATTATCCACATGATCCCCAGGTCTGAACTCGTTCAGGAGGCGGAGGACGCCGGCCGGACGGTTGTCGGGATGTTCCCGGACAGCTCCCTGGCGGCTGCCTACCGGGATCTCGCCGATCAGATGATACAGATCGCGCAGGGAGGAGGAGACCAGCCATGAGCGCAAATCCGTTTCAGGACACGGTGAGTTACTGCGGGCCGGCCCACGGCGGATGGGGAATTATCCGTCCCTGCGCCCTTGTCCCGGAGAGCCATCTGCTCTTTGTCTGCCCGTCTGCGTGCTTTCGCCACGGATCCCTTGGCGCCGTGCAGCACGGTTTCAAGAATCAGCTGTCTTTTCTGTATCTGGAACCATCCGACATTGTGAGCGGGTATGACCAGGTGATCCTGGAGGGCATCGACGAGCTTCTGGAGTGCCTTGACCATCCCATACGGGTGCTCTTTGTGTATGTCTCCTGCCTGGATGATTTTATCGGGACCGACCTGAATAAGGTCGTGGAAAGGGCGTCAGAGCGCCATCCGGATGTTCTGATCCGCCCGGCGCACATGAACCCGATCGCCTCCAGCACGAAACTTCCGCCGCTGGTGACGACGCTGGACGCCATGGCGTCGATCCTCCCGGCCTGGGACGCGCAGGATGAAGGAATCTCCCTTTTCGGGAACTTCGCCAGTATACCGGAGGATACAGATTTCATCGGGATCATGAAGGAGATCGGCCGGCCGGTGCGCCAGCTCATCCACTGCAGAAGTCTGGAGGAATATCAGCAGATGTCCCGGTCGTTTCTCGCCGTCCTGACGAGGCCGTACGAGGCATATGCCATAGAGCACCTGCGGCAGCGCTGCGCTATCCGGCGGTTTGACATGTTCGTCAGCTATGACCCGGAAGTCATCCGGCAGCAGTACGAGATGCTCGGGGATGTCCTGCAGGCGGACCTGGCAGAGCGGACCGGCAGATGGCGCGAGACGGCCCTGGAGGAGATCCGCATGACAAGAGAGGCGCTCGGCGGACTGCCGGTCCTCGTCTCAGACAGTGCGGTGCTGTTTCCATTCCAGCTTGCGGCGGCGCTTCTCTCCTTCGGTTTTAATGTAACCGATGTCTATGCACAGCAGCTGGCCGGAAAGGACAGAGCCGCCATGGAGCAGATCCAGGAACAGTATCCGCGGGTGCGCATCCATCAGGCGGACGCTCCGCAGATGCATGTCCGCACCCGGGAGCGCATGGATGCCCTGGCAATCGGCGAGGAGGCCGCGTATTTCACGCAGTGTACGCATCTTGTGCCGCTGTCCGAGGACGAAGGGATGCTGGGATACTCCGCCGTCATCCGTCTGATGCAGCGGATGCGGGAGGCGGCTCTGGTCACGGCCGATATCCGGAAAGCCATTGAAGAAACGGGGGCTATTGTCTGATGAAACGTGTCTGTTTGTACCTTCCGCCCTTTTCCGGCGATTATTCCGGCGTGTGCAGCGCACTGTTTGACCTGGGCGGCATGATCTGTATCCACGATGCGGCAGGATGCACGGGCAACTACACCCATTTTGACGAGCCGCGGTGGTATGGAAGCGATTCCCGCGTGTTCTGCACGGGACTGCGCAAACTGGATGCTGTGCTGGGCGACGATGAGCACATCATCCGCCGGATCATCAGCGCAGCCGGGCAGACGAACCCGCGATTCATCGCGATCGTCGGGAGCCCGGTTCCCAATGTCATCGGCTTTGATTTCAAAGGCGTCGCGCGGGCCATCACGAAACGCACCGGGATACCCTGCTTCGGTTTTGCCACCGCAGGCATCCGGGGCTCCTACAAAGACGGCATCGTCATGGCTGTCAGGGACGTCACCGAAGGACTGGCCGGGACGCGCGCCACATCTTCCGTGCCGGGCGTTGTCAACATCCTCGGCGCCTCTCCGCTTGACACAGCGCCGGAGATATTCGACGCACTCGTGGGAGCGCTGCGGGCAGATGGATTCGATGTCCGCCGCAAGACGAATTCGTACGGATCCCTGGATCAGATCCTGTATCCGCAGGAGGCGGAAATATCGCTTGCCTTTAATCAGGCTGGATTTGAACTGGCCAGACTCTTTGAAGCGCGCTATGGCACCCCGTACCTGGCCGGTTTTCCGGTCGGAGCCACCGAAGCGTGGCTTAGTTCCATACGGGAAGTCATACGCTCCGGGAAAAGCCGGGTGTTCAGGACAAGAGGCGCGGCTAAGGGGGCCAGAGACCAGCCGGACGGCGGGGAGAAAACAGGGAGCCCGGATGGCATGCCCCGCGCCTGCATCATCGGCGACGGGCTGGCCGGGAGCGCATTTGCGGACTTCCTGAGCCGCAGAGGCTATGCCTGCGACGTCTACACGATCTTCGGGACGAGTGCCGGCATGCAGGAATTCTGCGACGGATACCTGCATCATGAGGATGCGATTCTGGAGAAGATATCCGAACCCTATGATCTGTTCGTGGCAGACCCGCTGATCTTAGAGCGGATCCGGGCGGGCAGAGCGTGCAGGAAGATTTCAGCGCCGGTGCACGCGGTGTCCAGCCGGGCACACATGCACGAGTCCTGGCAGATGACAAGTGAGGCGGAGTGGGACCGGCGATTGAATACAGCAGCTGCAGACAAGTAAGGCATGAACAAAGAGAAGAAAGGAAAAGGTATGTTTAAAAAGATGAGACACGGTGTATCCGCGGCCCTTGCAGTCATTCTGGGAGCGGGAATCCTGGCGGGCTGCGGCAACAGCGCAGGCAGCACTTCATCGACAGGCGGCACGTCTGCCGCTTCGCAGACGAATGCATCCGCGAGTGCGTCCGTGACGGCAGCGCAGACGGCAGAGTCGCCGGCAACCGTCACGATCACCGACCATGCCGGCAGGACTGTCAGCGTACCGGCGGATCCGAAGTCAGTCGTCGTGACGAGCGTTCTGCCATTCGCTTCGGTTCTCACGGTATATCTTGATTCGGCCAGTTCCATAAAGGCGATGGAACCGGCGAGCATGAACGCGGCCAGGAACGGGATCCTCAGCGAACTCTACCCGGAGATCCTGGATGTGGATACGGATATCATGAACGGTGACGATCTGAACATCGAGGCGGTTGCGGCGCTGAATCCGGATGTCGTCTTCTACAACGCCGGAAACACCAAGGAAGCCGAGTCCCTGGAGAACGCAGGCCTCACCGCAGTCGGAATCTCTCCAACCAAGTGGAACT
>OCTW011600902.1_pt1 | contig 32499 bp, 29 predicted proteins | sample 1539671 | NCBI WGS metagenome assembly OCTW01 (sample SAMN02144230, study PRJEB22623) | gut metagenome | biome: sheep rumen | host: Ovis aries | place: New Zealand | reverse complement strand
CACCAACTACATCGCGCTCATCCGCAAGGCGCTGAAGGACTCCGGCCACGCGGACATCCCCGTCATCTCGCTTTCCGTCGCGGGCGGCCTCGACGAGGACAACCCCGGATGGAACATCCTGAAGCCGGGCCTGCTGAAGCGCGCGGTGTACGCTCTTCTCTACGGAGACCTGCTGATGAAGTGCCTGTACCGTACCCGTCCGTACGAGGCGGAGAAGGGCGCGGCGGACCGCGAGTACGAGTTCTTCATGAGCCGCGTGAAGGCCGAGATCGGCGGCATGGGACGTCGCGAGTTCTATCGCCTGTGCGAGGACACCATCCGCTCGTTCGACCGGCTGCCGCTGGTGAACGACCGCAGCAAGCCGCGCGTGGGCGTGGTGGGCGAGATCCTGGTGAAGTTCCACCCGACGGCGAACAACCAGGTGGTGAAGGTCATCGAGAACGAGGGTTGCGAGGCGGACGTGCCCGGCCTTGTGGACTTCTTCCTGTTTGGCGTCTCGAACCAGGTGAACATGAACCGCGAGCTTGGCACGAAGGCCGTGAGCCGCGTGACGCACAAGGGTGCCATCGACTTCTTGGAGGGCATGCGCAAGCCCATCAACAAGATGCTGGAGGCGTCCGAGCGCTTCGAGCCGTACGGCGGCATCTTCGAGCTTGCGGCGAAGGCGTCCGAGGTCCTGTCGCTGTGCAACACGATGGGCGAGGGCTGGCTCTTGACCGCCGAGATGTGCGACCTCATCGAGAGCGGCACGCCGAACATCATCGTGTGCTCGCCGTTTGCGTGCCTGCCGAACCACGTGGTGGGCAAGTCCGTCATCAAGCGCCTGCGCCAGATGCACCACGAGAGCAACATCGCGGCCGTGGACTACGACCCCGGTGCGTCCGAGGTGAACCAGCTTAACCGCATCAAGCTGATGATCAGCGTGGCGAAGGAGAACTTCAAGCAGGCCCAGGCCGCCGGCGATCCTAACGCAAAGTTCACGCTGACGAACGAGGACGACCCGACGAAGCGCGTGATCCCGAACTTCGAGGAGTACGGCCGCCTGCGCCGCAAGGGCGAGCTGGAGGACCACATCGTGAACGAGGGTGCTCCCGTGAGCGGCGGCTACGCGGCCTATGGCACGATGGTGGACGAGGACGGCGGCGTCACCGTGGGCAGGGGAGAGGGACGCATCCACCTTACCCGCGAGCAGTTGGACGCGATCGAGGACGCGAAGCGCCGCGCCGGTGTGAGGTAGCGGCGCAGCACCGCTGCGGGACCGCCGTGGTGGCGCGGCGGAATCGTGCCGGGGCACCTCCGCGGGACCGTGGCGGCCTGTCTCAGGTGATGCAGCCAATTCCTCAGGCGACGTCGCCTGAGCCGCAACCGACGTCGTCTGAGATTGTGTCCTTCTCGGCTGTTTTAGTGTGTTTACCTGCGGATACGTGGGAATGTGCATGAAAGTGAGCCCTCCTCAGGCGACGTCGCTTGAGGAGGGCTCTGTGGTGTGAGGTGTGAGGTGGCGCGTGTGCCAAGCGCGCGTTCGCAAGGCCGCGTCGTGCGGGGAGTCGTGGCCGTGCGCGGCTCAGTCCTCCGCGGGGGCGCCGTCCTGTCCGGGGCGGATGCCGGGGAAGAGCCAGATGGCGCTGGCCACCCACACGGCCGCACCGATTGCGGCCTCAGCGAAGTACAGCCACGGTCCCGGCCACGGCGCCAGAAGCGCCAGCAGGACGAGGGCGCCCGCCGGCGGCATCCACACGCGCATGCGGTCCCACACGAGGACGAGCGCCGCGTATGCGAGGGCCGCCGCGACCCAGGTGGGAACGCCGAGCGCCTCGACGGCGTTTCTGGCGACGCAGCCGATTGCGGCCGCGAGCGCGAGCGTGCACCACGTGCGACGCGGGCGAAGGCGCAGCGTCATGTCCGGGCGCGTGAGCTCCGTGTACGCCACCAAAAGCGGCGGCACGGCCAGAAACGCGTTGCCGGTGGCGAAGGCCGGGCACGCCAGGACGCAGAACACCAGGAACCGGCGCCCCCAGCCGAGGAGGGTCTGGCGCAGGGGGAGGCGGAAGGGACGGAAGTCGATCTTCTCGCGCAGGCCAAGGTGCTCGAGGGCCACCTGTCCCGCGCAGACGAGGCTCACGATCACCGCGACCGCGACGGGGTACGCCCACTCCCTGGTGCCGAGGACCATGGGCAGGATCGCCGCGGAGAGCACGGGTGTCATGTCCGCGCCGGCTACGTTCATGAGGGTCGCGCAGAACAGGAAGCCGAGCGGGGCGCGCAGCCACAGCGGCCAGGGCAGAAGCAGGTTCACGGCCGTGCCGAACACGGCGCCTGCGCACATGAGCGCGATCATGCGGGGGCGGTCCACGTTCCAGGCCTGGTGAGGCTGGATCCACGCGCCGCAGAGGATGGCGGCCGTCTCGGGGAAGAGGACCTCCGGGCAGCGGAGCGCGCCCGCGGCGGCGACCATCGCCACCACGAACACTCCTGCGAGCAGGATGGGCAGCCAGCGTCGACGAAGTGACATGTGAGGGAGTCTCCTTGCAGCAGTCTTGCGCCCGCGTGGTGGCGGGCGCGTGCGTTTGCGGTGTGCGCGGCGGTCGACGGGGCCCGTGACCTGCGCATGGTTTCCTAGCGTATCACTTTGGGGCCGCGCGGCCCCGGATGCGCGGGAATGGAGCGCGCCTCACGGGGTACCATACAAGGGTCAACAAGCGATACCGCTCGGCGGACACGCCGCCGGGACCGGCGTCCGCGCGGCCAAGGCCCGTGGAGGCACTGCCATCACGACAAGAGGAGACCCCATGGCATACCAGCCCAAGCAGTCCGACGTGCTCGAGCGCTTCATGCGCTACGTGCAGGTGGACTCCCAGTCCAACCCCGACAACGAGGCCGAGACCCCCTCGACCCCCGCCCAGCACAACATGGCAAGGCTTCTGGGAGAAGAGCTTTCCGCCCTGGGCTGCGAGGACGTGCGCGTGGACGAGCACGCGTACGTGACCGCGAGCCTGCCGGCCTCCGCCGGTGCCGAGGGCCTGCCCGCGCTGGGGCTGTGCGCCCACATCGACACCTCGTTCGACGCGCCCGCGTCCGGCGTGAGGCCGCACGTGGTGCACTACGAGGGCGGCGACCTGGTGCACGGCGTCGTGGACGGCAAGCCCGTCGTCACCACGACGGCCCAGGTTCCGGACCTGACAGGCTTCGTGGGCCAGGACATCGTCGTGAGCGACGGAAGTACGCTCCTCTCGGCGGACGACAAGGCCGGTGTCGCGGAGATCTGCGCGCTGGTGGCGCGCCTCGCGGCGCACCCGGAGCTGCCGCACCCCACGCTGAAGATCGCGTTCGTGCCGGACGAGGAGATCGGCCACGGCGCGCGCCTGCTTGACCTGGAGCGCTTTGGCGCGAAGTGGTGCTACACCGTGGACGGCGAGGCGCTGGGCGAGTTCAACTACGAGTGCTTCAGCGCGGCGGAGGCCACCGTGCGCGTGCGCGGCGTGATGGTGCATCCGGGCAGCGCGAAGGACATCATGGTGAACGCCATCACCGTGGCGAGCGAGTTTCAGCAGATGGTGCCCGCGGCGGAGCGCCCGGAGCACACGGAGGGCCGCGAGGGCTTCTATCACCCCATCGACGTGCGAGGCACCGCGAGCGAGGTCGAGCTGGGCTACATCATCCGCGACTTCGACGCGGACTCCTTCGCGCGCAGGCAGCAGGTGCTGCGCGACATCGCGGCGTTTTTGAACGGCCGCTACGGCGAGGGCACCGTGACCGTGGAGATTCGCCAGCAGTACCGCAACATGGCGGAGCGCTTTGGCGACTGCCCGTTCTTGATTGCCCACGCGCTGGAGGCGAACCGCGAGGTGGGGCTTGACCCCAAGGTCGTCGCGGTGCGCGGCGGAACCGACGGCGCGGAGCTCAGCTTCCGCGGGCTGCCGTGCCCCAACATCGCGACGGGCGGCTACTCGTGCCACTCTGTGCGGGAGTTTGTGCCCGTGCGCAGCCTGGAGCTGACGGTGGACCTGCTGGAGCGCCTCGTCGCGAAGTTCGCCGTGCCCCAGGAGTAGTTCGCCGTACCGTCCGCGGCGCCGTCGGTGCCGCTGGGCGACGGGTGCGCCGCAGGCGATGCCAAGCCGCCCGCATGCCAGAGCGTGGCGTGCGGGCCGCTGTGGTGCGTCTATCCTGTAGGGAGTCGATATCTGGAACAAGGGGAAGCGCAATGGGAATGAAGGGCATACGATGGCGCGTGTGCCGTCGGGGCGCGGAGGGCGAGGCCGCATGACCTGGCTGACCCTGTGCCTCGTGATGATCGCCCTGCCCGTTTTTGCCCTGGTGTACCAGCGCGTGGCAGATTCCGGCATGGCGGAGCGGCACCACCGCCACCACGACACGTACGTGGTGCCCGTCATGCTGACGCGCACGCTCTCCGTCGTGATGCTGTTTATGGCGGTGCTGGGCGCGGCGCTCACGTGGCTGTGCTCGCTCGGCGCATTCGCGGCGAGCCCGCTGGTAGTGCTGTCGTTCTTCCTCTCGTTCGTGGCGACCACGTTCTGCCTGTGGTTCGTGATGCGCCGCTACAGCGTGGTGACGTTTCGCGACCGCATGGTGATCACGCCGTTCGTGGGGCGCAAGCGCACCATACGCTACCGTGACATCGAGCGCATGGAGTGGTCGCGCTCCATCATCGGCAGCCGCCAGAACGTGCGCGTCTACGCGCACGGCCAGAAGCGCGGCTCCACCATCTGGGGTACGCTTGACGTGCAGCAGATCCTCATGGGCGTCAACCGCTTCGACGTGCTGGCCGCCTCGCCCGGGGCCGACCGGCCGGACGGCGGCCGCTAGCGCCGCGTGCGCCTCAGCCGGCGTCGCACGTCCTTCTCGCTCTGGGCGAGAAGGACCACCTCCGGGGCATGCTACCTCCCGTGCCTCAGCCTCTTCCAGAACTTGACCGAGATGCTCGCGCGCGGCTGCGTGCCGTGGGCGGCCGCCACAAGGGCGCTCCAGTGCGCCCACAGCATGAGCGCGGCCAGTACCAGCGCATACGCGGCGTACGCGCTGGTGGGACCGTACGCCACGCAGCACGCCAGCAAGAACGTGAGCGTGATGGCCTCCGCGCCCACGCACAGGTAGCCGCTCAGCAGCACCACCACGAGCCCCACCACGGCCGAGGCGATCCCCAGCGCCGGCGCGGCCAGAATGATGGCCGAGCACGTGGTGGTCACGCCCTTGCCGCCGCGGAAGCGGTGCCACGCGGGAAAGTTGTGCCCGATCGTGGCGCCGGTGGTGGCGGCAAGGCCACACACCGCGGCGTTCGCGGGAAAGAGCGCCCGCACCATCAGCCACGCGGCGAGCGTTTTGGCAATGTCTCCGGCAAGCACGAGCGCAGCCGCCTTCGTGCCCAGCTCGTGGCCCACGTTCGCCATGCCGGGGTTGCCAACGCCCACCTGGAACACGGATTTGCCCGTCAGGCGCCGGCACACCACGTCCGCCGTCAGAAAGCAGCCAAACGCATAGCCTATCAAGAGCGAGAAGAACTGGTCCATGGTGCCCTACTCCTTACGTTGGGTGACGGCGCGGCGCGGCTGCGGGGCCCGATCGGTGCGGCGCGCCCATGCGGCAGCGCGGCCTAGTCTGCGTCCGCCTGGCGCGCGGCCTCTGCCAGAAGCGGCGACATCGCGCCCTGCGACACCAGGTCCACGCGGTGCATCGCACGCGAGACCGCCGTGTACAGGCGGCGGCGGGCAAGCGGCGTGTCCGGGTACACGTCCGCCTGGGCGTCCGGCACGATCACGTGGTCAAACTCCAGGCCCTTCGCAAGCGCCAGGTCCATCAGCACCACGCCGTCCTTCGGCAGCTCCTCCGAGCCCCTCATCGTCACCAGGGCCGGGCACTTCTCGCCCAGGCGCTTGGAAAGCCACGCCACGCGGCGCCGGTCCGCGGCCACCACGGCCGCAAGGCCCTCCTCCGCCGCGGCGGAGTTCACGATCTGTGCCAGCGCGTCCAGGTACGCGTCCGGGTCGTCCTGACCGTCTGCCACCTGCGTGAAGCCGGGCGCCACGCCCTCGCGCTGCACGGAGGTCAGCTGCACGCGCTCGTCCGCGTCCATCAGGCTCGCAAACAGGCGCGTGATCTCTGGGCTCGATCGGTAGCTCGTCAGCAGCTGGCACTCCTCCACGCTGCCGTGCGTTGACTCGAAGATCTGCCGGATCTGCTCAAACGTGGCCGTGCCCTCGTGGATCGCCTGGTTGCGGTCGCCCAGCAGCAGGAAGTGCGCGCGGCCAAAGTAGCGCGCCAGCACCATGAGCTGCGTCTGCGTGTAGTCCTGCACCTCGTCTATCATCACGTAGCGCGCGTCGTCCGCGCCATGGCCGGTCACGAGCATCTTCAGGAACAGCCACTCCGCCGCGCTCATGTTGGTCTTGCCCAGCATGCGGCAGCCCAGGCGGTCCAGGCGCAGCCACGTGAGGTTCTCGATGTCGTCGTGCGCCGGGGCAAAGCGCGCCGTCAGCAGGCGCTTGGCGTAGGCCAGGATCTCGTCGTCGTTCGACGGCGCGATGACCTCGCCAAACGCCTCGACCTGCTCGTCCACGTCCATGGCGAGCATCTGCTCCTGCAGCTCCTCGTCGTGGGCCATCGTCGCGATGCGGCGGTCCAGTCTGTCGTGCAGCTCGTCCTTCACCAGGGCCATCATGCGCGGCCCCACCCCAAAGCGTTCGAACTTGCGCACCGCGCTCGCCACCGATCCCGCGCGCAGCAGCACGGTGTCGCCCACGCGCACGTCGCGCAGGTCCGCCTCGTCGAGCGTCGCGCCCTCAAGGCCGCGCTCAAGCCGCGCCAGCGACTCCGGGCTGTCGTCCGCGCCGGTCGCGCGGTCGGCCAGGCCCATGCCCGCCAGAAAGTCGCGCCAGGTGAACGTCTGCGGATTGGACTCGCCCAGGGTGGGGAGGACGGTGTCTATGTACTTCTCGAACACGTTGTTTGGCGTGAAGAGGTACACCTGGTCAGGCCGCAGGGTCTGGCGCTCGCGATAGAACAGGAACGCGATGCGTTGCAGCAGCACGGACGTCTTGCCCGACCCCGCGATGCCGTCCACCAAGAGCACCGGTACGTCGTCGTGGCGCACCACGCGGTTCTGCTCGCGCTGGATGGTCGCCGTGATGGCCTGCAGCTTCTGCGAGTGGTGGCGCTTCAGCGCGCCCAGAAGCAGCGAGTCCTCGATCGCGACCGTCGTGTCGAAGTACGCGTTCAGGCGGTCGCGCGTGATGTCAAACTGCCGACGCAGCTCCAGGTTCACCGTGCGCACGCGGCCGTCCACCTTGTACGAGGTGGGGCCCATCTCCTGGTTGTAGTACGTCTCGGCCACGGGGTTGCGCCAGTCCACGATGAGCGGCATGCGGTTCTTGTCCGTCATGCCGGCCGAGCCAATGTACACGTCGCGTGCGGGCCGGCCGGGGCGCATCTGCAGGCGCACCTTCGCAAAGTACGGCTGCCCAAGCAGCATGATGCAGCGGCCCAGCTTCTCCACCGTGAAGTCGTGCTGCTGGTTGTACGTGTCGATCACGGAGTTCAGCGTCTCGATCGCGGCGAGCGTCTCCATGGTCTCGTCCGCGCCGCCAAAGTCGATGCGCACCTCGTCCGAGAGGTCCTTCAGGTCCTTCGCGGCCTGCTTGTGCTTGACCTCGATCTCTTCCGTCAGGATGTCGCGCATCTCTTCCAACTGCGCGTATATCTTCGTCAGGTGCTCCTGCTCTTGCGAGAAGATCTTGTCTTCCATCGTGCTCCCTGCTCTTGGGCGCGCCCCTGTGCGCGCCGTCGGTCTTGTGCGCCTACGCGCGCTCCAGCGACGCCGTGTCCAGCGCGGACGTGTCTATTCCCAGCGCGCGTGCCGTCTGCTGGTTCACCACTACCTTCGGCGCGCCGTCCGGCTGCCATACCGCCATGTCCGCGGTGGGCTGCTTGGCGGCTGCGTCCCTCTTGCGCTGGCGCGCCTCGCGCTGCAGGCGCCCAAGCACGCGCGCCGCCATGCTTCCCGCGGCCTTGCCCAGCTCAAGGTAGTCGATACCCACGGTCGCCAGGCCGCCGGCCTCCACCATGCCGGCCTCGCCGCACACGAGCGGCAGCTTGGCGGTTGTTGCCTGCGCGGCGACCTTGCCAATGGACGCGGCCACGGTGTTGTCCGTCGGGACGTAGCACGCGTCCACCTTGCCGGCCATGGAGCGCACGGCCGCCTCGAGCTCGCCGGCGCCCGCCACACGAAAGCGCTCGCTCGCAAGCCCGCGGGCGCTTGCGGCGTCCTCCGCCATGGACGCCTGCACCTCGGAGTTGCTCTCCTGCGAGCAGTACAGGATCCCCACGCGCCCCGCGCCGGGCAGCAGCTGCCGCAGCAGGTCAAACTGCCGCTCCACCGGTGTCAGGTCCGCCGCGCCCGTCACGTTGCCGCCGGGCGCCTGCGCATCGTCCAGCAGCCCTGCGGCGGCAAGGTCCGTCACGGCGGTCGCCACGATGGGCACGTTGGACGTTGCACCCACGGCCGCCTGAGCCGCCGGCGTGCCCAGCGCCACAATCAGGTCGTGGTCGCCGCCAGAAAAGCCCGCGGCCATGCCCTGGCACGCAAGGAAGTCGTTCTTCGCAACCTGCACGTCCAGGCGATACCTTACGCCGGCCGCGTCCAGCGCCTGCGCGATGCCCTTGCGCGTGCGCTCGAGCGCCGCGTGGTCCGCAATCTGCAGCACGCCAATGCGAAAGTCGCCCCGCCGCCTGCGCGCGTCCGCCTTCGCGGCGCCGGCCGACGCCTTCGCTCCCGCGCCGGCGTCACTTCCGCAGCCGCAGAGCCCCAACGTCGCCGCGCCAAGCGCGACTCCGCCGAGAAGTGCCACGGCCTCGCGCCGCGTCACGCTCCCTGGTGCCATCCGCCTCGTGCCGTTTGCCATGCAAGACCTCCATGCCCGCGGCACCTGGGGTGCCCGGGGTGTCAAACCCATGTGCCTCCCAGCAGGGGAGGGCGTTGTTTTTCTCGCCCATTATCGCACGTGGCGGCACCCGGCGCTCGCACCGATTGGTCGTGCCGCTCGCGCGTGCCTGCAGCCGCGCCAATCGCGAGTCGTTCGCGCCGCCACCAGAGAGTCATCCGCGCCACCACTCATGCCACAAGCGTTTCATAGCCTGCGATTGTGGAGTCGTCTTCACAATTGAAAGGTTTCCTTTGACAGAAGAGGGATGGGTCCCTATATTTATTTCTTGCGCACAGGTTGCGCCCAGACATTGCGGGGTGGAGCAGTCTGGTAGCTCGCCGGGCTCATAACCCGGAGGTCGTTGGTTCAAATCCAGCCCCCGCGACCAACATCTCAAGCCCTCTTCGGAGGGCTTTTTTATTGCGAAAGGGCGGGTTGGAAGACGGTTCTTCTGATCTGCTTTTGTATTGCGGTGCGACGTTCTCGGGCACCGAAGCCGAAGGCAGCCTATGTCCTGGGCAAAGGTGGCAGGTTCGAGGTCATCCCCGAGTACCCCGAGTTCGCGTGGTTCGAAGGGCTTGTGAACGCCTTCGCGCATCGTAACTATGCCTTCTCGGGTGACTACATCCGCGTAACCATGTACGACGACCGTCTGGAGATGCAATGCCTCTGTGCTGCTGACGCTCGAGAACAGCGCGACCTCGCACGCGTTGCGCCAGCACGACAGTCTGGAGGCGTCTGTGGCTACAGACGAGTTGGAGGGACTGAACGAGTACGAGGTCGCAGCCATGCGGGTGGTCATGTCGAGGGGGCGCGTGACTACTAAGGATAGAGCGGCATCTTGAATCTGAGCCTATCAAAAAACGGGGCAGATTCAAATTCATCAATCATGATGATTTTGCGCTCCGCCCTCTGCACAAGCGAGACTAGGAGCTAGAAGGCGTCGTAGGTTTGGCCTTCGAAGAAGACCTTCTGTCTGGGTCCGTTATGGGCTTCCATGTAGCAGAAGACGCATTCGAGCCACTCATCTACGGAGTGCTGCAGTTCGTCGAGATGGTGATCTATCTTGATCTGGTACTCGACCTACCTGCGGCTCACTTCCAGTATTTGCTCGAACAAGTGGGTTTTGTCGGCGGTGAAGTGGCACATTTCAACAAAGGGCGTCCATGCTTGGTGAAGACGCGTGGGTTTGACCGACGGCAACCCCAACCCGCTGCACCTGAAATCATAAACTGTAATTTCGGGTTCAGTACTCTTGCTGTCAGTCTGGAGCGGAAGCGCTCTGGGAAGCGGGTTGGTGGGCGACGTTGGGCTCTGGGTGCCCAGCATGAACGTGTCCTCGAACGGAAACCTCACCTCTGCGGCGATGCGTGTGAGCGCGGATCATCCGGAACACTTCAATGTGCTTCGTGAAAGTTCCGTCCTGTCTCCTGTTTGCTTCAATAGGTATACAAAAGTACCCTTAACGGGTACTATCTGGGTAGTAATTAGAAGGGGGTGCGTTATGGCAACGAATGCAGTAACGAGACGTGCGGAAATCAAGACACGTACGACGGATGATATCAAGAGAGGCGCGACAGAGGTGTTTGCCCGTTGGGGTCTAAGCCTCAACGATGCGATAAACACCTTCCTAATAAAGTCAATCGAGGTCGGCGGGCTTCCCTTCGACCTGCGTCCAGCATCGCCTTCCTACGATTCCATTGCGGCAGTCGCTTACAAACCGAAGCTGAATGCGGAGGGCGTGGCTGTTCTTCCAGCAGACTGGGATGTCGGCAATGGTGACTAGTGCGACTAACAAGCTCTCCCTCGATCATGACTATCTCATCCGAGAGTGGGAGGCGGCGGGGTTCGACAAGCCCTCCATCGCCAGGCTCGACCGTATCGCCGAAATTCCCCCAGGATACTTGGGCACCGCAGGTCGCATTGGACGTCAGGTAGCCATATAGTGGGTGACATGCGTTACCAGAGTTTGGGGGCGTTCTTATGTCTGATGGAAACGCGGCTGGGACGACTGGGGCGGAAAGAGGGGCCATCGCACTCTTCCTCATGGTGGCCTTCGCGTTGGATTGGGCGTGTTGGCTTGTCGCGGGCTCGCGTTCGGGATGGGCGATCGACGAGTTCAGTGGCGCGTGGGGGCTGCTGCTTGCCGTCTCGATGTTTGCGCCCCTGGCTTCCGCCGCCATTGTTCGCAGGGTGCGAGAAGTGCGTGTTTCCACTGGTTGGCGGCCGTGCCTTAAGGGCGGCGTCCGTTGGTATCTTCTGGCGCTTCTCGTCCCGCCCGTCCTTACGCTTGCGGGCTCTGTTGTCTACTTCCTCGTGACGCCTGGGGACTTCGATCCCGCGGCTGCGCGTTTTGCCACCGCTGCCAAGGCGCAGCTTCACATTGGCAGCGGGCAAGTGCCTGCGGTGATGGCGGTCCAGGTGCTCTTCTCCGTGGCCGTCGCGCCGTTTCTCAACACGCTCTTTGCGATTGGCGAGGAGGTGGGTTGGCGCGGGTTTCTCTATCCCGCGCTGGGCGAGAGGATGCCCAAGGCCCGCGCGACCGTGCTCTCTGGGGTTGTCTGGGGCGCGTGGCATGCGCCCCTTATTGCCATGGGATACAACTATGGTAGTGACTACCTGGGTTTTCCCGTGTTGGGAATAGCTGCCATGATCGTGTTCTGTATGGCGTTTGGGACGTTTCTCTGCTACTTGCGCGAGCGGTCGGGAAGCATCTGGCCGTGCGCGCTCGCACATGGTTCGCTTAACGCCGTTGCCGGCGTGGGCTTATGGTTCAGCCACAACGGCTATGGCGTTTGGGGGCCGACGCCCCTGGGGCTCATCGGTTGCATACCGACCGCGCTGCTGGCGGTATGGCTGCTCGTCCATGTGGCGGATGGCGAATAGGCGATTGCGGGCTATCTGGCCTCCTTGTCAACGATATCGACAACGGTCTTTGCCCATTCGCGATTGACGTAGAACGATTGCATGTTTGATGCCATACTATTGCGAAGACGCCGGTCGTATAGTTCATAGGCGCCGCGCGGGATGCTGGCTATGAGGCTCGACCCTGTCTCGTCGTCAATTTCGAAGACAAGATTATCAAGGTCCGTACCCTTAAAGAGGACCGTGTACTCGCATTGCGGGTCCACCTTGTTGTCTAGCATCGCTTGTCCGGCAATGCCAAGTTTGAGAAGCTCGAGGACCCTGTCGTCAAGGCCTGCCGAAAGTGCGGCTACCTTGTCAGCAAGCTCTTCTCGACTGAAGACAATGCGCCTCACGCTGCCACTTGGCCCGTCGATACCGTCGTCGTCTGCGAGGCCCTCGAACATGTCTACGACACCTTGTCGCATCTGATCGCCCTGGACGCTGTACACGCACGCCCTGTGTATGGGGTCGAGGTAGAGGCAGGGATGCGACAGATGCGCGGTGTAGCCGCAGGTTGGGCACGTGAACTCGCAGAAGCTGCCGTCGACGATGCCCTCCGCAACCTCTGGGTCATCCCGCCCGTTAACCTTTGTCCAAGCGTCGAAGGCTATTTGCGTACCGCACTGGGGACAGTCAAACTCCACCCGGTCCCTCTCCGATTTGCCCCAGGGGTCCTCCTCAGGGAGCATCGAGTATGATCCCCTGCGCTTCGCTCGCAAGCCTTGGCTGTGGGCCCAGACTTCGAGCTCGGTGTCGCCCATCTCCCAGAAGTCCACGGTTTCAGCTTCGCCGGCGAGCGCGCGGGCAGCCATCCCTGTAGGGTCATCAACGATTTCCCAGCGGGAGGGATCGCATGGGTAGAGATACGAGGTGAACTCCTCGTCATCGATTACACCCTCGTACTCAGGGTGCTCGGGCGAACAGGGCCAATAGTAGCAACGTTGGGGAGTGAGCCCGTTTGGGCCGATCTTCTTGCGTCCCGTGTAGCGAACGACTGACCACCACTCCTTGTGATTTGCGTTCTTGACAAGGTCGATGACAGTTTCAAAGGCATCGGCTAGGTCGGGATCACTCTCGCGATAACCCCTCTCGTAGCGTCTTAGCCTTGAGAAATACTCGGCATAGCTCTTACAGCGACTGGGATAGAGCCGCGTTCCGTTATCCTTGGGAGCGCCTTCGCGCTCGGCCACCATATCTTCGAGCGCATCTAGCTCCTGTGGCCAGACAAAGACCTCGCCGCCGTCTTTGGAGGACCTGGGGAGAAGGCCGAGATCCACCTGCCATTCGGGGATGTATGGCGAGTCGGTGATTCGCTCCTGATCCTCGCTGTGGGCAACCGCGCACCGTATGGCCTCCCTGAGCTGCCCCGGCGGAACCTCTTCGTAGAGCTTTCTCGTGAGCTCCCCGTTCCTCAGGAAGTTCTCAACGTCCATCCACGTCATCCAGAGGGGAGGGCGATATCCCTTGCTTCTGATATAAGCTGGGAGATCTCTCGCGGGCATGGACCGGGCAACTGGGTCCTCCTCCCACTGGGGTGCCTCGTCCTTGGATACGTGACCGACCTTCTCGATGACGGAGAGTCCCATGAACGTCGCAAGACCGCATCCTATGGGACGGTACTTCGCGTCGCACTCGATGCCCTCGAGGAAGCACCCTTCGTGCTCCCATTCCACCGGGTCCTCCTCGCAGGTAATGAAGTACAGCTTGCCGTCGTCTTTTCTCACCACGTCCCATGTACGATAGCGTGCGTCTTGCCTGCGCCGTAGCTCTTCTGCGGGAAGTGAGCGATATCTGCCATGCGTGAACGGGTACTCTTCGTCTCTGGTGCCGTTCCACTCGTCCTCTGCCACGGGAGCCTCCCTCGTGATGTCGCCACATGGTCTTGGTTGCTCCTGATGATAGTGCCTCTGTGCGGATGGCATCACAATCCTGAGCGCCCGCGCCGTCGGGCTTACGAACCGCGTCCGTCCGCCTACGTGTTGGTGCCTCTGCCATCCGTCGCGTCTAGCATCGACATATTGCTTGGATGCGGATTGAAGATGCAGGGGGAAGACATGATCGTTGCGACGCTTGACCACCTGGACACGAACGACCTTACCGGCAAGAGGTTCCGCGAGGCGTTCGACTGGATTGCGTCGCAGGACCTGGAGGCGCTCACTCCCGGCCGTCACGACATCGACGGAGACGCCGTGTTCGCGAACGTGTTCGAGTTCGATACCGTCCCCGCTGACCAGAAGCACTACGAGGCCCACCGCAGGTACTACGACATTCACTTCCTCATAAGCGGGGAGGAGAAGATTGGCGTTGCGCCCGTGGCAGAGCTTGAGCCGCTGCAGGAGTTTGACGACGAGAACGACTTCTGCCTCTATGGCGAGTCTGACCATGCCTCGTGGGTGGTCCTTCGCCCCGGTGAGTTCTGCGTCACGCCTCCCGAGGACGCGCACAAGCCCGGCTGCGCGGTGGGGGAGCCTGCACCGCTGAAGAAGATATGCCTGAAAGTCGCGGTTGGATAGCAACGACCAACTTGGGCGGATAAACATAAACAATTAAATAAGAATCCCTACGCCTGAGATAGGGGGAGCTGTGTGCTGCCGTCGTTTGCGACGGGGTGGCGCAGGGCCATTCTGCCTGCCCTGCATATTGGTGCGCACCGCATTTCTAATGTATATCGATTCGTGGTCATCCAATATTTAAAAACATTTACCGCTGGCGAACTTCTGCGCTGAAACAGCTGGTTTGGAACTGGTCATAAACTGACTACTGGTATCAAAGGTGTGTACCAGTAAATGCACGATTACGTGGGAGTTTAGAACTCGTTTACAAATCACAAATAAACCACTTGACAATATTTCGGCCCAAAACAACGCAATTGCGAAATTTTTAAAATATAACGCCTTTCCGTTTAGAAAGCAAGTGAAGAGAAAAACGAGACCGCCTATGCCTACAAGCCATAGCACTGGCCGAAACAGAATTGAGGTCGGATGTGCCCATGGTCTAGCGTGCGAGATAGACAAGACGAGGCGCGCCTTGGGCGTCGAGCATCCGTCGGTCGCAAGAGTGGTTGTTCGAGTTAGTTTGCAATTGTGTCGCAAGGTGAGGCAGCTGAAAACGTAGGTGAGGAGAGAGTAATGGAGAAGTACCTTTCGCGTCGTTCGTTCCTTGGTGTAAGTGCAAGTGCCGCGATGATGGCAACGCTCGCGGGCTGCGGTGGGTCTGGCAGCGATGACTCCGGAAGCGCCTCCGGATCCGGCAAGGAGGGCGGTGCCACCCTGAGCGTCGGCTCCGCGTACGCTCCCTCTTCCTACGACCCCGCCAACTGCTCCTCCGCCTTCTGCCTGAGCGCCAACAGCAACGTCATGGAGGGTCTGTACAACATCGACCTCCACGACTACAGCGCCACGTATGGCCTTGCCGACAAGGACCCCGAGAAGGTCGACGACAAGACCTTCGAGGTCAAGCTCCGCAAGGGCGCCAAGTTCTCCGACGGCACCGACGTCACGGCCGACGACGTCGTCGAGTCCTTCAAGAAGGCCTCTGCCGAGGGCGGCATGTATGTCTCGTTCCTGTCCATGTTCGAGTCCATCGAGAAGAAGGACGACACGACCGTCACCGTCAAGGTGTCCATCCCGGACTTCTCGCTGCTCAAGGAGCGCCTGGCAATCATAAAGATCCAGCCGAAGGACATCACGACCGACGAGGCGTCCGCAAAGCCCGTGGGAACCGGCCCCTGGATGTACAAGGAGCTCTCCGACACGTCCGCCCACCTTGTCCCCAACAAGAAGTACAACGGGTCTCACCCCGCCAAGGACAAGAAGCTCCAGATCGACTCCCTCGTTGACGCCACCGCGCGCGTGACCGCACAGGAGGAGGGCTCCACCCTCATCTCCGAGTCCGTCCCGCCCGAGTCCATCGACCAGCTCAAGTCCGATGGCTGCAAGATCGACAAGGTCGAGGGCTTCGGCACCCGCTTCATCATGTTCGACCTCGACAAGGACCCCTGGAAGGACGTCAAGGTACGCCAGGCCGTCATGTATGCGCTCGACACCAAGAAGATGATCGAGAACGCGTTCTCCGGCCTCGCGAACATCCCCACCTCCTACCTGCCGAAGAGCTTCTCCTCCTATCACAAGGCCTCCGTCACCTACAAGCACGACCTCGACAAGGCGAAGGAACTCATCAAGGAGTCCGGCATCACCCCGGGCAAGATCGTCCTGCGCACCACCGACAACGCGCAGGTCGTGGCGATGGGCACCCAGGCCCAGCAGGACCTGAAGGAGCTTGGCTTCGACGTCGAGCTGAAGAGCGACCAGTCCCCCGCGACCTACGCGGCCATCGACCAGATGGACTCCTCGTGGGACATCCTCATCGCCCCTGGCGATCCGTCCTGCTTCGGCGGCGACACCGACCTGCTCCTCAACTGGTGGTTCGGCGACAACGTCTGGATGAAGACGCGCTGCCACTGGAACGAGAGCGCGGAGTGGAAGGAGCTCAACAAGCTCATGAACGAGGCCCTTGGCCAGTCTGGCTCCGAGCAGCAGAAGACCTGGAACAAGTGCTTCGACATCCTGGCCGAGAACGTCGTACTCTACCCGGTGCTCCAGGTCATCACGCCGACGGCGTCCTGGTCCACCAACGCGACGAGCGATGGCTATGCCGTCAAGGGCTTCAAGGGCATCGGAACCACCGGCGTCGATCTCACCGATGTGCGCACCGTCTCCAAGTAGGGACGCAAATGCCGTGCCGATAGGGCGCGACTGAAGACGTAGGGACCTGAGATTGAGACCTTCGCTCAGGTCCCTACGTCTGATTTTTTGAACAGGACTCAAGTCGCATGAGAGGGGAGAGTACGAATGAATAATCTTTTGCGGCTCATCGGAAGACGACTCATCGCGTTGCCCATCATGGCAATCGGCGTCACCTTCCTGGTCTTCTTCCTGATGTCGTTCTCGACGATCGACCCCGCGTACAAGGCGCTGGGCGAGAGCGCGACGCCGGAGCAGGTCGCCGAGTACCACAAGGAGTACGGACTGGACGACCCGTGGCCTGTCCGCTACGTCCGCTACATGGGCAACCTCCTCCACGGGGACCTCGGCACCTACAGCGCCCGCCGCAGCTCCGTCGCGACGCGCATCTCCAAGGCGCTTCCCGTCACGATGCAGCTCACCTTCATAGGTCTGCTCATCGGCGCGCTCGTCTCGTTCCTTCTCGGCGTCATCGCCGCGCTCTACCGGGACAAGTGGCCTGACCAGCTCATCAGGCTCCTCTCCATTGCCGGGCTGGCGACACCGTCGTTCTGGTTGGCGGTGCTCCTGATACTTCTGTTCTCGTCGAACCTGCACCTGCTGCCCGCGTCCGGCATGCTTCCCGATCCCGGCAAGGACTTCGGCGCGTACATGGCACGCATGATCATGCCGGCGATCTCGCTTGCGGTGCCCCTCACGGGACAGATGACCCGCATCGTGCGTACCGCCATGGTCGAGGAGCTCGACCGCGACTACGTCACCACCGCACGCGGCGCAGGCATTCCCGAGAAGGTCGTCATTGCGAGGAACGTCCTTCGCAACGCCCTTATCACGCCGGTCACGACCCTCGGCATGAAGATCGGCTACCTCATGGGCGGCGCGGTCGTCATTGAGGTCATCTTCAACCTCCCCGGCATGGGCATGTGCATCCAGGACGGCGTCTCGGGCAACGAGCCGAACCTCATCATGGGCGTCGTCATCGTCGTCGCACTTGCATTCATCGTCATCAACATCGTGGTTGACATGCTGTACCTGCTTATCAACCCGAGGATCAGGAGCGTGTAGCCATGCTGACAAGAAGAAAGGAAGGAGCCGAGGAGCTCGAGGCGCTGTCTGCCAAGAAGCCCAGTCTCAAGGGTCTTGGCAGCATGCGCACCAGCTCGAAGATTGCGCTCGGCATCCTCGCCGTCGTCGTGATCCTCTCGATCCTGGCGTCCGTCATCGCGCCGTTCGACCCCTATGCCATCGACATCGCGCGCAAGGCCCCGACGGCGGCGCACATCTTCGGAACCGATGACAAGGGCCGCGACATCCTGTCCCGCATGCTGTACGGCGGTCGCATCTCGCTCGTCATCGGCTTCGGCGCCACGCTGTTCGCGCTCGTAACCGGCTCCATCATCGGTGCCATCGCGGCCGTGTCCCGCAAGTGGGTGTCCGAGGTCATCATGCGCATCCTCGACATCATCATGTCCGTCCCCGGCATCGCCCTCGCGGCGGTCCTCGTCACCATCCTCGGCAAGTCCGTGCCGGCGATCATCTTCTCGATCGGCTTCATGTACATGCCGCAGATCGCGCGCCTCGTCCGTGCGAACATCATGAGCGAGTACGGCGAGGACTACGTTCGCGCGGTCATCGTCTCGGGCGCCCGCGCCCCGTGGATCCTCGTGAAGCACGTCCTTCGCAACTGTGCCGCGCCGATTCTCGTGTTCACCGTCACGCTCGTCGCCGACGCCATCATCTTCGAGGCGTCGCTCACCTTCCTGTCCGCGGGCATCGCGGAGCCGACGCCGACATGGGGCAACATCCTGGCCGATGCCCGCGCGGGCGTGCTGTCAGGACGCTGGTGGCAGGCGCTCTTCCCGGGCATCGCGATCATGGTCACGTGCCTTGCGCTGAACATCCTCTCCGAGGGCATCACGGACGCCATGGCGGCGGCCCCTGCCGCGCCGGTTGACGCCGAGAACAGCGAGAGCCGTCGTGCGGACGACATCCTCGCCTCCGACCCCGTCCGCGCCTACAAGGAGCAGGCGGCCTCCCTCGAGCGCAGGCTCGGCGCCCTTCGGAAGGTGGAGCTCGCGCGCACGGACCGTCATGTCCCGGACCTGTCCGTCAAACCCATACTCTCCGTCAGGGACCTCTGCATCAGCTTCCCCTCGCATGGCGACGTGAACGTCGTGGACCACGTCTCGTTCGACGTCCGTCCCGGCCAGTGCATGGCGCTCGTGGGCGAGTCCGGATGCGGCAAGTCCATCACCACGAAGTCGATCATGAACCTCCTGTCCAAGACGGCCAGGATCTCCGGCGAGATCGACTACAAGGGCACGGACCTTCTCAAGATCAGCGACGAGGAGCACCGCAAGCTCCTCGGCACCGAGATGGCCATGGTCTATCAGGACGCCCTCTCGTCGCTTAACCCGTCCATGCTCATCTCCGCTCAGATGAAGCAGCTCACGAGCCGCGGCGGCACCCGCAGCGCGGAGGAGCTCCTCGAGCTCGTCGGCCTCGACCCCAAGCGCACGCTCGAGAGCTACCCGCACGAGCTTTCCGGCGGCCAGCGCCAGCGCGTGCTCATCGCCATGGCGCTCACCCGCGACCCGTCCCTCGTCATCTGCGACGAGCCGACGACCGCCCTCGACGTGACCGTCCAGAAGCAGGTCATCAAGCTCCTGAACGACCTCCAGGCAAAGCTCGGCTTCGCCATGATCTTCGTGTCCCACGACCTCGCGCTCGTGGCGGAGGTCGCATCCGAGATCACCGTCATGTACGCCGGTCAGATCATCGAGCAGGCCCCCACAAAGGAGCTGCTCACGAACCCGATTCACGAGTACACGCGCGGTCTTCTGGGCTCGGTCCTCTCCATCGAGGAGGGCGCGAAGGACGGCTCCCGCCTGCACCAGGTGCCCGGCTCCGTGCCGTCGCCCGAGGACTTCCCGAAGGGCGACCGCTTCGCGCCGCGCTCCAGCCACCCCACGCTCGGCCTCGACGTGCACCCCGTCATCAAGGCCCTGCCGGGAGGCTCACACCACAAGTACTCCGAGCTGCCCGACGAGTACCTCGAGAAGAACGGCCTTCTTCCGTACCTCCAGAGGGCCGGCATTGCGACGGCAAAGGAGGTGAGGTAGGTGAGCGACGCCACGAAAGAGGAGCCCATCATCTTCCTCGACGACATCTCTGTGACGTTCAGGACCCGCACGGGCTCCATCCTGCACCCGAACCTCGTTCACGCCGTCCAGGGCGTGACCATCAAGCTCATGCCGGGCGAGACCGTGGGCATCGTGGGCGAGTCCGGTTGCGGCAAGTCCACCACGGCAAACGTCATGTGCGGCCTGCAGTCGCCCACGTCCGGTCACGTGTACTTCAAGGGGACGGACGTCACGAAGCGCACGGCGGACCTGCGCAAGAAGATCGGTCGCGTCGTCTCGGTCGTGTTCCAGGACCCCGCGACCGCGCTCAACCCCCGCATGGTCGTCCACGACCAACTGCGCGATCCGCTCCTTGTGCACAAGGTCGGCACCGCGCAGGAGCAGGAGAGGCGCATCAACGAGCTCATCGAACTCGTCGGCCTTCCCAAGAGCGCCCTGCGCGCCCTGCCGGGGCAGCTGTCCGGCGGCCAGCGCCAGCGCGTCGCCATCGCGCGTGCCATGTCGCTGCAGCCTGACGCGATCATCGCGGACGAGCCCACCTCCGCGCTCGACGTGTCCGTCCGCGCGCAGATCCTGAACCTGCTGACGGACCTCAAGCGCGACCTCGGGCTGTCCATGATCTTCATCAGCCACGACATCCAGACCGTGCGCTACATATCCGACCGCATCATCGTGATGAACCACGGCCAGATCATGGAGCAGGGTCCGGCGAAGCAGGTGTTCGAGCACCCGCAGGACGCCTATACGAAGACGCTTCTGGGCGCCGCGCCGTCGCTTCTGCACCCGAAGCTCGGCCAGTAGGGTAGTGGTGCCCGGCGCGCTGGCCCGGACGCTCGGGTTCCGGCGCGCCGGCACGCCCCTGGAGGGCGGCATGGCAACGTGACGTCCTCCAGGAGTGTGCATGAGGCAAAGGCGACGCCACGGGCGAGAAGGGCGTCCTTCTCGCCCGATGGCATGACGACGATGGCAACGGAAACGCGACGAAGAGGGGGTGTGGACCATGGTGAGCAAGGCAGAGCTGGCGAGGCTCGAGGCGTATCGCGGCGCGAGCGCGATCCCGGATGACTTCGACGAGTTCTGGGACGAGCGCATGGCGGAGGCCGACGCGGCGCCGCTGGAGTTCGAGGTCGTGCCTGCGGACGCGCCCAGTACGCCCACGTGCCGTCTCAGCGACATCTGGTTTCGGGGCGTGCGGGGCGAGAAGGTCTACGCCCGCTACCTAAGGCCGCTCGGCCCTGCGGGCGACGGCTGCCCAGTGCCGTTGGTGCTGAGGTTCCACGGCTATCCCGGCCGCACGCGCAGCTGGTTCGAGAACTGCTCCTTCGCGGGCATGGGGTTTGCGGACATCACGATGGACAACCCCGGCCAGGGTGGCCGCAGCCAGGACGTGGGCGCGTACGCCGGCACGACGGTCGCGGGCCACGTGGTCCTGGGGCTGGACGGCGACCCCAGGGACCTGTACTACGTGCGGCTGCACCAGAACGTGCGCGTGCTGTGCCGCATCGTGCGCGAGCTGCCGGGGATCGACCTCTCCCGCGTGTGCGTGTACGGGGACTCGCAGGGCGGCGGCGTGGGCCTCGCGACCTGCGCGCTGAACCCAGACCTCGTGAACAGGGCCGCCATCCTGTATCCGTTTCTGAGCGACTTCCGCTCCGTGTGGGAGGACGGCGCGGACGAGGTTGCGTACGAGGGCATACGCTACTACTCGCGCTGGTTCGACGCGGACGGCTCGCGCGCGGACGAGTGGCTGGGGAGGCTTGGCTACATCGACACGCTGAGCTTCGCGCACCGGGTGCGCTGCGACGTGCTGTTTGGCACGGGCCTTGCGGACACCGTGTGCCCGCCGAAGACGCAGTTTGCGGTGTACAACGCGTTGACGTGCGAGAAGAGCCACATCCTGTACCCGGACTTTGGCCACGAGGAGATACCCGCCTTCGACGACGAGGTGCTCCGCTTCTTCTGGCAGGGGGCGTGACATGGGCGGCCTGACGCGGCAGATGCGCGTGTTCGAGGCATACGACGGCACGTCGACGGTGCCAGTGGACCTTGCGGGTTTCTGGCGCTGCCGCCTTGGTACGGCCGCGCCGCTTGCACCTGACGCCGTGCGCCGCGAGCCCGCCGGCTTCGACACGCCCGTCGCCACGTACGAGCGGCTGACGTTTGCGGCGGCGGACGGCGCGGAGCTGCACGCGCGCTACGTGTGCCCCCGCGGCGCGGGCGGCGCGGACCGCGGCGGCGCTGTCGCGCCGCGCGTGCCCACGGTGGTGATGACGCACGACGTGACGTGCGGTCCGCGCGGCTGGCACCACCTGACCCGCTTCGCGGCCATAGGGCACGCCGTGGTCGAGCTGGAGCGCAGGCCGTGGTCGGGAAACGTGTGCGCCGGGTGGGAGCAGGGCCCTGCAGCCCTGCAGATGACGCGCCTGATAGAGGACATGGCGCGCACGGCTCAGGCCGCGGCGTCGCTTCCGCGCACGGACGTGGCGCGCCTGTCCGCGTGGGGCGAGGGCCTTGCAGGCGCGCTCGCCATCGACGCGGCCGCCGCCCTAGGCGCGTGCGATGGCACGGTTCGCCTGCGCCGCGTGGCCGCGCTCAACCCCATGCCGGCGGACGTGCGCGCCACGTGGGAGGCCGGCGGCTCCAGGCTCGTGTACGCAGCCGTCAGGAACCACTTCCGCGTGGAGGACCCCACCGCGGCGCGGGAGGCCGCGTTCTTCTCGGCGCTTGACTACGTGGACGCGGCGAACATGGCGACGCTGCTTCGCGCCCCGCTGCTTTTGGGCACGTCCATGATGGACGACGCGGCGCTTCCGCAGAGCCAGTACGCGGTCTTCAACCGCGTGACGGGCGAGAAGCGCCACCTGACGTACCCCAAGTGGGGCCACGAGCGCGTGAACGACTTCGAGGATGCGCTCATGGCGTTTCTGGTGGCGCCGTGGGACTCGTGCCCCAGCGGGGCCCGTGGCGGCGGGGCTTGCGACGGCTCCGCGGGAGGAATAGGTTAGATGTCCGCCGGGCCGAGCGGCCTGCGGACTGGATTGCTTGCAATGTGGCCGTGCGGCCACGGATGAGGAGGAGACATGGCAGACTTCAAGATCAGGGGCGTCGTCCCGCCCGTCACCGTTCCGGACACGGACGACCACCAGCTGGACGTGCCCTCGTTCGAGCGCGTCATCAACAGGATGATCGACGCGGGCGTGGACGGCCTGTTCTTCCTGGGGTCCACGGGCGAGGTCGTGTTCTCGACGGACGAGCGCCGCGACCAGATCGTGCGCGAGGCCGTGCGGATCGTGGACCATCGCGTGCCCGTGCTCGTGGGCATCATCGACACGGAGACGGAGCGCATGCTCGAGCACGGCCGCCGCGCGCTTGCGCTGGGTGCGGACGCGCTCGTGGCGACGTGCCCGTTCTACGCGCTGCAGGGCATGACGGAGGTGGAGGAGCACTTCCGCATCCTGCACGATGAGCTGAACGCGCCGATCTTTGCGTACGACATCCCCGTGTGCGTGCACACGAAGCTGCCGTGGAAGCTTCTGGCCAAGCTGGGCGCGGAGGGCGTGCTCGCCGGCGTGAAGGACTCCTCCGGCGACGACGTGTCGTTCCGCTACCTGGTGCAGGAAAACGAGAAGAACGGCCACCCGCTGACGCTTCTGACTGGCCATGAGATCGTGGTGGACGGCGCGTACCTGGGCGGCGCGGACGGATCGGTCCCGGGGCTCGCGAACGTGATCCCCGTGCCGTACGTGGAGCAGTGGAAGGCGGCCGAGGCCGGCGACTGGGTCCGCGTGAAGGAGCTGCAGGACCAGATCAACGAGGTGTCGCACATATTCGACGTCACGTCCGGCGTGCAGGGCTATGCCGGCGGCGTCGGCGCGTTCAAGTGCGCGCTGAACCTCATGGGCGTGTTCGACTCAAGCCAGATGCCGAGGCCGGTGAAGCCGCTCGAGGGCGTGAACCGCGAGGCCATCCGCAAGGTGCTGGTGGATACGGGCGTGCTCGAGGCGTAAGGCGCGGTCGCGGGCGTCGCCGGCAGCGGGCCGGCGCGCCGCGGCGAGGACGTGGGATTTGCGACGAGTTGGGAGATGCGATGGATGAGCTCAAGAGGGTAGTGGCCGTCGACGTGGGCGGTACGAAGGTCGCGGCGGCGCTCGTGACGCTTTTGGATTCGGGCGAGCCCACGATCGAGCACTATGGCAAGGCGCCCACGGAGGCGAAGCTCGGCGGCAGGCACGTGCTGGAGGTCATCGTGGGCCAGGTGGAGCGCGTGCTGCGCGAGGCGGACTGCGAGGTGTGCGGCATCGGGGTGTCTACCGGCGGCGTGGTGGACCCCCTGACGGGCGACATCACGTACGCGAACGACATGATGCCCGGCTGGGGCGGCACGCACCTGGGCGCGGAGCTCGAGGCGCGCTTTGGCCTGAAGGCGCGCGTCATGAACGACGTGCACGCCCACGCGCTGGGCGAGGCACGCTGGGGCGCCGGCAGGGGGGCGGAGTCCGTGTTCGTGTGCGCGGTTGGCACGGGCATCGGAGGCGCGTTCGTGGAGCGCGGCCACCTGCTTCTGGGCGCGCACGGCGCCGCGACGAACATCGGCCACGTGACCTGCGCGGACGCGCGCGGAATCCCGTGCCAGTGCGGGGCCGTGGGCCACGTGGAGGCCATCGCGGCCGGCCCCGGCATCCTGGAGCGCTACCTGGAGCTGGGCGGCGCAAAGACGGACGAGAAGGGCACCCCCGTGGACGGCGCGTACATCAGCCGTGCGGCGGAGGCCGGCGACGAGGCCGCCGTCGCGGCCGAGACGCGCTCCGGACGCGCGCTGGGCGAGGTGCTCGGCAACATGGTGAACCTGTTCGACCCGGAGTGCGTGGTGCTCTCCGGATCGGTGGCCAAGTGCGGGCCGGTGTGGCACCGGGCGCTTCAGTCCGGCTGGGACGGCGCCGTCATGCCGCCGCAGGCGCACACGCCCATACGCGACGGCCAGCTGGGCGACAACGCGCCGCTCGTGGGCGCGGCCGAGAACCTGGCGCGCTCCGCGTACGTCGGCCTCTAGTAGCACGCGATCTTCGTGTAGCACGATTTTCAGCCGCGGCCGCACGGCCGCCTAGGGGAAAGGTGAAGCAATGGAAGTAGCTCCTCTCGTCCAGTCCCTCAAGGGCAAGCTCGTCGTGAGCGTGCAGGCGTATCCCGGCGAGCCGCTGCGCCACCCGGAGACCATGGCCCAGATGGCCCAGGCGTGCGAGGAGGGCGGTGCCGCGGCCATCCGCTGCCAGGGCCTGGCGGACATCGCCGCGATCAAGGGCCGCGTGGAGGTGCCCGTCATCGGACTGTGGAAGGAGGGGCACGAGGGCGTGTACATCACACCGACGCTGCGTCATGCCATCGCGTGCGTGAACGCGGGCGCGGACGTGGTCGCCATCGACGCGACGGACCGCCCGCGGCCGGACGGTCGCACGTTTGCCCAGACCGTGCGCGACCTGCGCGCGCAGTGCGAGACGCTCGTGATGGCGGACTGCATGACGATCGAGGACATCAGGAACGCCGTCGCGTGCGGCTGCGATTTGGTCTCGACCACGCTCAGCCACAACAAGCCTGCGATCCAGACCACGATGGACGAGGGTCCGGACCTGGACCTGCTGCGCCAGGCCACGAGCGAGTTCCCGGGGCTGCCCATCATCTGCGAGGGGCACGTGCACACGCCGGCGGACGCCGCGGCGGCCATGGGCGCCGGCGCGTGGGCCGTCGTGGTGGGCACGGGCATCACGCACCCGACGAGCCTGACGAAGTGGTTCTGCGCGGCGGTCGAGGGGTAGCTTCCGGCACGCGCGCAATGCTGGCATGCGGGCTGCCGTCCCGCATGCCCACGAAGATGGGCGCCCCGTACTCCCCGCGCTCGCGGGGGTGGTCGGCGCGATAGTGGGCGCCCCGGCTCTCGCGCCGCTCGAGCATCGCACGGGCGGCCGCGAGGGCCGACGTGGCGAGAAGCGCAAGCCGCCTTTCTCGCGCGGCGGCGCGGATGCCCAGCAGCGTGTCGATGGCACGGGCAAGCCCCGCGCCCACCACCAGCACGTCGCAGCGCCCGAGCGTCCGCATGTCCCTAGGCCCCATGCGCGTCGTCTGCTACAGCGGGCACTTGCTCAGAGCGGCCTCGTCCGCAATCACGGTGCAGTTGGTGTGCAGCTGCAGGATCGAGGCGGGGCACTGCGGGTCCACCGGTCCAAAGCACATGGCACGCACGGCGTCAGCCTTGTCCTCGCCGTTTGCGACCACAAGGATGCTGCGCGCGTACATGATGGTCTGGACGCCCATGGTGTACGCCTGGCGCGGCACCTCGTCCGGGCTGTCAAACAGGCGGCTGTTCGCGTCGATGGTGCTCTGCGTCAGGTTCACCATGTGGGTACCCTTGCTGAACACGCTGTCCGGCTCGTTGAAGCCAATGTGGCCGTTGCGGCCGATGCCCAGAAGCTGCAGGTCGGGGAAGCCCGCGTCCGCCACGATCCTGTCGTACTCCGCACACGCGGCGTCAGAGTCGGGGTTCGCCCCGTCTGGCACGTGGGTGTTGGCCAGGTCGATGTTGATGTGGTCGAAGAAGTTCTTGCGCATGAAGTAGTGGTAGCTCTGGACGTGGTCGTGCGAGAGCCCGCGGTACTCGTCCAGGTTGTACGTGCTCACGTGCGAGAAGTCGCAGTCGCCCTTCGCGCACCACTCCGCAAGCTGGTGGTACGTGCCAATGGGCGTGCTGCCGGTGGCGAGCCCCAGCACGGAGTCCGGCTTCAGTATCACCTGCGCAGAGATGATGTTCGCGGCCTTGCGGCTCATGTCCTTGTAGTCCGTCGTCCGAACGATCCTCAACTTAGGCCTCCAAGCTCTTCTCGGCACCTTGCCCCCATGGCGACGCCGTGCCCTGTACCCTTGTACCAAACGTTAATACCAGTTGCACATGACGCAGGCGAGAGGAACGTGTGCGCGTCGCAGTGTCACGCTGTGCGGCGCGCCGCCCCCGTTGTCCGCGCCATGCGAACAGTTGCCTAACATTGTAGCCACTAACAGCTATTTTTGTGACGGATGGACCGCTTGGGTCGGCAAGCGGGCCGCTTGTCGCCAACGTGCGGCCCCTGTGGCGCACCGCGGCCGCTCCCGTGTAGAATTGGTATGTGGTAGTTACCAGTCACGCGCGCGGCCTAGGAGATGAGCCTGGTGGATTTGACCCGAAAGCAGCCCCTGTATGACCAGCTGTTCGACATCCTGAGGGATAAGATCCAGAACGACATGGCCCCGGGCGACCTCTTGCCCTCGGAGCGTCAGCTCTCGCAGCAGTACGGGCTCTCGCGCACGACGGTCCGCCTCGCCCTGGACAGCCTCGAGAAGATGGGGCTCGTCACGCGGCGCCACGGAAAGGGCACGTACGTGTCGGACGCGCGCCACTCCGAGACCGACCTCGCGCTGTGCTACAGCTTCACCGAGGAGATGCGCCGCCTTGGCAAGACGCCCAAGACGCAGGTCCTGAGCTTCTCGCAGGAAGAGGCGAACAAGTCGGTGAGCTCCGCGCTCGGCCTGCACCTGGGCGCGACCGTGTGGCACCTGCACCGCCTGCGCCTTGCCGACGACGAGCCCATGCTCGTGGGCCACACCTACCTGCCGCTGGAGATGTTTGGAAGCCTCACGCACGAGAAGGTCTGCAACCATTCGCTGTACGACCTCCTTGAAAGCGAGTTTGGCCAGACCATCAAGACGGCGGAGGAGGAGGTCCGCGTGATGACGGCGCGCGCGTCGGACGCGGAGCTGCTGCTGATTTCGGAGGGGTCGCCCGTGCTCGAGATCTCGCGTCTTACGTACAACGCGGCGGGGCGCATCATCGAGTTCACGCGGAGCTCGGCGCGCGTGGACAAGTTCAAGTACCACGTCATCCACAGCCGCGGGTAGCCGCGGGGATAGCCACGGGGTAGCCGCGGGGGTAGCCGCGCAGGCTCCCGCGGCAGAAAAACGCCGCGGCTGGTCGCAGGCAGCCGACTGCGGCGGATTCGCTGCGTGCGCGTGGGGGTCGCTACTTCGTGGTGACCACCAGGAGCGGGTCTCCCACCTTCACCAGGGGGTGTCCCGCAATCATGGTGTTGCTGTCGCTCACGTTGTCGACGCTGCCGTAGTCGGAGTAGTTGGTTACCACGATGGTCACCACGTCGTCGTGGCCGGCCTCGCGGATGGCGTCAATGTCGAAGGTCAGAAGCGGCGTGCCGGCCTTGACCTTCTGGTTCGACTCGACAAGGCGCGTGAAGCCCTCGCCGTTCATCTCGACGGTGTCGATGCCTACGTGTATGAGGATGTCCACCCCGCCCGCCATGGTCATGCCGATGGCGTGGTTCGTGACCGTCGTGGCGCCGATGCGCCCGCTCACGGGTGCGTACACGACGCCGACCTGGGGAACGATCCCTACGCCCTCGCCAAAGAATCCGCCGGATATCGCCTCGTCGTGAACCTCGTCGAGGGTGACGACGGTTCCCGTCACCGGTGCGTATATCGTGCCGGGCGCGGTGACGAAGCTGGCAGGCGCGGGGGCCTCGGAGTTGCCGTCGGGCCTGAACATGGCATTCTTGATCTTCTCGACCAGTCCCATGGGGGTGCCTCCTCTGTGTGGGCGGATGGTGCGTCCAAACAATGTTCCTAACACGATTCTAGTGCCGCTTCCATGGCGCCTGACGTCGCGATATGCAAGGAAGTGGTTCGAAATTGTGAACCTAGGACTGTGCGTTCTGCGAATGTGCGCACGAGCGCCGCTATAAGCCGCGTGACTGCAATGACTTGCATACGCCGTGGGCCATGAGGGAGAGCGAGGCTGATGTCGCGGCGGAGCAATGAGGGCTGGACGACGTAAGGCGCCAGGCCCCTATGCCACGAGCTCGTAGGCTAGGCGCGGGGAGTGGTCACGCACGTAGATGATGCCGCGGTATTGGAATCCCGCGCGAAGGATGGCGGCCTGCATCACCTTGTTGTCCGCGTGCGTGTCCACCCTCAGGTGTCTGCGGCGGCCAAGGGAGAAGTCCACGGCTCTCTGGAACACGCCGCGTACGCTTCCGTCGCTCGCGACCTGATGCAGCGTGCCGTACGGAGAGTCCGATTCCCAGCTGCCGCCCTCGATGCGCGCATATGTCGGGTCTGGTCCCAGGATGAGCGCGAACGCAGCGTGTATGGCGCCTTCCTGCGCCAGGACGTACAGCTCGCCACGGCAGATTCTCCCGTCTATCAGCTCTCTTGGCGGAAAGTCGTCGCCCCACTGGGTAGAGTTGCCCGTCTCCTTCATGAACCTGCGCGCGGAGGCGTACACCTCCATCACGGGGTCCAGGTCGGCCTGCACCGCCTGTCTGATCACGACGTCCTGCATGCTGCCTCCGGCGCTCGCGCGAACGTTCTTGAGCCGCAAATGCTCCTGAGCCATTGTGGCATAAAGCCCACGGGCGGCACAGCCAAAAGACGAGAAGGGCCCGCACTCCTGGCCCGGGCCCTCCCATGCGTTCCATGTCACCTTGCTCGCGTCGCCGTGCCGCGGGCGCGCGTCTTGCCGCGCGTTCCCCATCCCTTACGCGAGCATCCCGCGATTGGCGGGCGCCGCAGCGTTCGCTGATCCCGCGCCGCGACCGTACATGCCGTCCATGTCGTCGCGATGCGCCTCGACCCAAGGCTCACTCTGCATCACGGCCGCTCGTACCAGCAGGGAAAGACGGATGGCAAGCGGTCCAACCAGCGGTGCCAGGGCAAACGTGGTGAGTGCGCCTGCCGTGGGCATTGCGCCCGCCGTCGCAAGGTGGGCCAGCGCGTCCCCTGCGCTCAACGCGAGGAACGCGAACAGGGTTGCGGGTGTCACCATGATGGCAGTGCACGTGCGAGACGCCTCGCGGCCCATGTGCCACGTGAGGATGACGGCGCAAGCCCAGACGGCTGCTGCGGGGGAGAGGCAGGCCATCGCGGCGGCGCGTCCCGCAAGGCTTCCGCCAAACAGGGCGTTCGCCGCGCCGATCGGTGACAGGACCGCTGCCGCGAGCGCGGCCTCGGCAAGCCCAGTCGCAGCCGCAAGTGACGCGCGGCCGGTCTTGGTCGTAACCATCTTGCGCAGGCACTTCTCGACATCGCACTCGTTTATGTGGCTTTCCGCCATGACAGCATCCTTTCACCCGGGCCCGCATGACCGTCTCACACGGCTCGTGGTTGCCCCTTCTCTTTCTTGTGGCTGCCTCCCATGGTTTCATAGTGCCGTCGCGTGCATGTCAGCGCAGTTTAAGGAAACGGTACGCTGTCGTTGGCGACGCATTATCTGCACCGGGCAATCAGGGATGCATGCGTTGGTTCCAAAGTTGGGGTCGTTCGTCCGTTTCGTCCGCGTGACTATCCAGGCGCGCTTGATGCGCTCTCCGTATAATGCAACCCAACGCTGGGCGCACGTTGGGAGGCGGACCATGGGCTACACGGAGCGCGAGCACTGGTGTCGGCGCGAGGACAAGAACATCTATGGCAAGCTGTTCCTTCCAGACGGCTGGCAGGAGCGTCCCCATGCGACGGCCATCTTCAGCCACGGCCTCAGCACCAACCACGGTGACATGGAGCCCTATGCGCGCACCGCGGCGGAACGCGGCATGGTCACGTACGTGTTCGACTTCTGCGGCGGCGGCAACTACAGCCAAAGCGACTGGCAGGACAACATGTCGCTCTTCACGGAGCAGCATGACCTCGAGTCCGTGGCTTGGGAGCTCGCGCGCGAGCCCTTCGTGGACGAGCACAACCTCTTCCTGTGCGGGGCGAGCCTCGGCGCGACGGTGACCCTCATGGCGGCTCGCGCAAACGCGCAGATCGTCAAGGGTTGCGCCCTGCTGTACCCCGCGTTCAACCTGCACGACGCCGTGCATACCGCCTGCCCCAACCGCGACGGCATACCGGATTCCTTCCCGATCATGGGGATGAACGTAAGCGGCGACTTCCTCCGCTCCTGCTATGACTACGATTTCTACGAGCACATCCCGGCATTTCCGCGCGACGTGCTGCTGTTCCATGGCGATGCGGACACGGCCGTGCCGCTACGTTACTCGCAGCGAGCGGCCGAGCTCTTCCCAAGCTGCGAGCTTCGCGTGATACCCGGCGGTCGCCACGGCTTCGAGGGCGACCAGTACTGGCAGGTGGTTGGCCAGGCGGCGGACTGGCTCCGCGCACACATTGGATAGCCGGCGGGGTATGGCCCCGGTTGGCAGGAGGCGCGCCGGGCGAGAAGGGCGGCCTCCGGCGAGAGGGGCGGCGTTACCGCTCGAAGACCGCTACCACTTGAAAAGCTTGCTCATGAGGTCGGCGTTCTGCGCAAGGCGGCGGTTCTTCTCGTCCTCGTTCGGGACCCACGACCCTGGCTCGCCGTCGAGCACGTCTCCCTCGCGGATGTTCTGGGGCAGCTCCGCCAGCGGAACGTCCACGTAGCGGTCTCCGTCCACCTCGAGCACGGCGACGTCGCCCTCGAGCCTGTCCACTATTGCGCGCATTTCAAGGGCTCCTTCCCGCATCAGACAACTGAAAGTGTTAGACAACCGCAAGCGCCACCCGTGTCACCCGTGCAAGCGCTAACCTCCGCAGACCTTGCAGGCGGTGTAGCCTTGGGCCTCGGCCTGCGACCGCGGCATGCTCGTGACCACCTTGCTGCGCGAGAGCGTGCGACAGCCCTTGGCGTGGTACTTCGTTCCCGAGGGTGCCACGTAGACCACTTCCTCCTGGCCACTGGGGGAGGAGGGCTGTGGCTGGGCCGCTTCCGTCTGGGCTGGGGCCGCCTGGCCTCCTGTGGTGCCACCCTCGTCGAGGGACGACGACCCCGCCCCTGCGTCCGTGCTCTGGGCCTGGACCGTACCCTGTCTCTCGGTCAAAACGCTCAGGTCGTGCCCGTCGGACGTGACCGTCACCGTGCCCTGCGCGCCCGTACCGTACACGGTCGCGCCCGCGGCAGCCAGCGCGTCTAGGACGGTCTGGGCGGGGTGGCCGTACGAGTTGCCCAGCCCATAGCTCAGGACGGCGATCCTTGGCGTGAGCCTTTGGGCAAGCGGGGCGTCGGTTCCGGACGCGGAGCCGTGGTGTGACGCCTTCAGCACGTCCACGTGGCCCGTGGCGCACTGCTCAAGAGCCTCGACCGGCGCGTCTCCCGTGAACAGGAACGTGTTCTGCCCGTACGTCACGAGGATCACGACGCTGTAGTCGTTGGAGTCGCTGTAGGTTGCGCCCTGCCTCGGCCACGTGACGTCAATCGCGTAACCGTCTCCGGAGGCGATTTGCCGGCCGGCATACGCCTCGTCTATCTGCAGGTTCTTGGCGGCGACCGCCTCGAGGAAGCGCGTGTAGGCGTGCGTGGAGTGGTTGCATCGCGGCGCCCACACGGAGCCTATGTCGTTTGCTCGAATCACGTCGGGAAGGCCGCCGATGTGGTCCGCGTCAGGATGTGTCTCGACGAGCCAGTCGATGCGCGTCCGTCCGTCCCTGGCGAGCGCGGAGCTCACCGTCTGTCCGCCCTCGCGGCCCGCATCGATGACCATGGTCTTGCCATCGGGAAACTCGACCATGGTGGCGTCGCCTTGACCCACGTCCAGGTAGCGGACGACGAGCCGTCGCCCAGGGTCGTCGTCGCTCTTCTCGCCTGCGCCCTCGCCCGTCTCCTTGGCTGCGGCTCCAGACGCCTGCCTGTCAGATTTGTCCTTCTTCCCATTACCCTCGTGTCGGCTTGCGGGTCGTTTGGCGGTCTTTGCACTCGCTTTTGCAGAGTCCTTG
>OCTW013401891.1_pt1 | contig 32529 bp, 51 predicted proteins | sample 1539671 | NCBI WGS metagenome assembly OCTW01 (sample SAMN02144230, study PRJEB22623) | gut metagenome | biome: sheep rumen | host: Ovis aries | place: New Zealand | reverse complement strand
CGCTCGAACTTCCACAAATCCCGATTATCTTCGATGAAGGCGAGACACTCGATTCTCAGTCAATCAAAGAAATTGACACCACTTCCCAAGTCATCACAACCATTGTTCGCGATGACTTCGAAAAGCCACAAGTAGTCGCTTTATAAAAGCAGAAAGGAAAAGAAACAAAATGGCTGAACAATTAACCCCAGCACCGGTCTTCAAATCCGGTCTTCAAAAAGTCCAAGACACTTATGTCGCGTCCATCGCGAGCTCTCTCAAGAACTCCGGAATCGACATGACAAACTATCAAAAACAGTGCGTCATTCTCGCCATCCAAAAAATGCAAGACACCATCAACGCAAACAAGAACATTCACAAGTTCGAGGAACTTGACCAGAGTTCAATCTCTCAAACCTTGACTCAAGTCGCACTAATGGAAATTAACCTCGCCAGTTATCCTTCCGAAGGCTACCTTGCCATCAAGGGCGACAAAATGACAATTGCTCCCCAGGGCGAAGGATGGAGAACCTTGACCGAGAAGTTCGGAAGAGGAGTCAAGTCAATCTCTGAACCTTGGCTCGTTCGCGAAGGAGATGACTTCAAGATGCCTACTTTCAAAGGCAATGGTGGAAATCCCCCTGAATGGACTCCTGCCTTCCCACCCCATGGCAAAGTCGTTCTCGTTGTCTACGGAATCGAGAAGAATGATGGCTCCTGGCAATGGCTGTTCTCTTCCAGAGATGATGTCAAGAACAACCTCCTCGCTCACATTCAGAACAACCTCACAAAGGGCATGGATAAAGACTTGAACACCTACAATCAACTCATGAAGGAATGCGAGAACAAGACCTTGGATGAGATTCTTGACGACACTTCCATCTGCACAAGAGGAAAGGTCTCCCCTGCGTGGAGAAGTCCTTCTTCCAGAGAATTGATGATTGTCAGAAAAATGAAGAACAACGTCCTCAAAAATTATCCCAAAGACTACAAGACAACCATCATCGCCGATGCAGTCAACGACATCGCCAGGAACGAAGATGAAGGAACCATCATCGACTTGTCTCAAAACAAAGCCGATGAAGAAACACCCAAGAGAATCGACAAGGAAGTTGCATCCATCGCCTCTCCTAAAGTCGCCGACTTCGAGCAACCCAAGGCCACCAACAACGAGTTCGCTCAGAAAGCGAAGAAACAGGAAGAACCTAAGCAAGACGATGAGGAGCTCCCCTTCTAACTATGAGTGAGAACTCTCCAGAGGTCTTCTGCCTCGGAAGTTCATCATCCGGCAACAGCTACATCTTCAAGTTCTATGACCCAGCCGACCCCACCCACTTCCACCAAATCATGGTGGAAGCTGGGTTCCCCTATAAAGAACTCATCATGAGAGCCCTCAAAAACGGCGCTCCTAGTCCACTAGAAAGCGAAGCGCTACTTGTCACTCACTTGCACCATGACCACAGCGCAGGCGCCCACATTCTCAACGATAGAGGCATTCAGTGCTTTGCTTCCGAATCCACTCTCAAGGATTCCAAAGTCGACATCACTCCGAACCGATACAACACCCTTCACGACTGGCAACCAATATACATCGCACCTCAAGTCATGGTCTTGCCCTTCTACGTGGAACATGACGCTCCAGAATCGATGGGATTCATCATCCGCGATGAGATGAACGGAGACAACATTCTCTTCATCAATGACTCGAGAAGCGTGAAGCGTGACCTTTCATCCATTCCGATTGACCTTGCCTTTGTGGAATGCAACTACCTTGACCAATCTTTGCACATCGAATACAGCAAAGCCAAGAAGGAGAACGACATTCCACTGGTCAAGAGATATGAGAGAATCTACAACTCCCACATGGGTCTTTACGGAACGAGAAAGCTCCTGAAATCACTGAACTTGAGCAGATGTCGAGCCATATTCTTGATGCACCTAAGTGACAAGAACGCAAGAGAGTTCGAGATGAGAACTGCCATCGGACAGGACTTCCCAAACATCCCAATTTATATCTGTAAAAAATACGGCGGTTTCTCCTAAGAGACCGCCTCACTCGAAAGGAAAGAAAAGAAACATGCCAAAAGACAAATTGAAAGTTGAAGAGTTCGAGAGAAGATATACTTCCCTCGTTTCATACAAAATCATGATTGACAAAAAAACCATTGATGATGACTCCGAGAACTACCACATGGAGTTCATCATGGGCAATAAAGAGACAGCAATCAACACCTTCCAGTTTCTTGAAAAAGCTCTCGCAAACGAAATCCTTCTCAACAGCGACTTGAAACTCCGTGAAGGCTTCATTGCTCTCCAGGAATGCCAAGTCAGAGCTGGTCAGTCAGAGAACATCCTCTTCGCATCCGTCACGAACAAGAAAGGAGTGAACAAGCAATGAAAACACTCGGAAAGTTGATGATAGTCACTGAAGAACTGGTCGCAAAGGAGCCCTACGGCTTCCGAACTGCGACACATAAAATCCACCAAAAAGGAAGAATGACTGACCTCGACATGGTCAATCTCTATCACAAGCTCAAGCGTGACCCACGCTACAAAGCAGTCACGATGTATCGCGAAGTCATCTCCTACAATGTCGTCGACATGAACCACTACTACCAACACCCCAACAAGATTGAAGAGGTCGCCACATGGCGCTGAAGTTAACAGACAGAGAGCTCCTCTTTCTCTCGGAACTTGCCAAAGGCTGCACCTTAACGGCATCCATGCTGAGAGCTTCCATGGATAATTACATGGTGGCGAATCTCGTCACTCGAATGGATATGGAATCCGATGACAGGAAGAAGGCAAGAGATGCCATCAAAAAAAACGAAGAGGAAATAGCCAAGCTGAAAAAGAACACAATCGCTCCACGTGTGAGCAAGAAAACCACAACTAAGAAATGAAAGGAGACCACATGAAAGAATCATCCCAAATCTATGCCAGCGAATCATTTTTCAAAGTCTATGACTGGATGGTTCAAGAACTCGGTCTTGCTGGAAATGAGCTCCTTGTCTTCGCGGTCATTTATGACTACTCAACACGCTTCAACAACGTTCATCCAAGCCAAGATAATTTAAGTGCAAGAACAGGAGCAAACAGGAGAACAATTATAAGAGTTCTCCAGACCCTAAAAGATAGGAAACTCGTGACCGCAATCAAGGTCAACGGAACCGCCTCAGAATACACCATCACTGACAAAAAAGAGTGGCTAAAAAGATGTGACAAAATGTCACAAGAACAAGTGACAAAATGTCACAACCACCTAGGACAAAATGTCACACCCCCTGTGACAAAATGTCACACCCCCTGTGACAAAATGTCACACCCCCTACGACAAATTGTCACACCAAAAGAAGAATTAAAAGAAGAGGTAAAAGAAGAAGTAAAAGACAAGACGGGCGCGCACGCATGCGCGAGCGCTGACCCAGAAAAAAATCTCTCTCAAACCTCTACGGATTACGACACGGAATGCCTCAACATTTTCTGGAAACTCTATCCGGAAACTCGCAAGAAAACCATCGACTCAATTCGTGACGATTTCCTAGCCATTCCGAGCACCGAATATCCACTCCTTCTGACCGTTCTCCATCACAAACTTATCGACTCCGAACTGGGTGACGAATGGCGCCGACAAGATGGTCGATTCATTCCAGGGATTAAGAGATACCTTTCCGACCAATACTGGAAGCGAGAAGACAATCGTTGCCTTGAGATGTGGGAATACACACCAGAGGGAATCGAGATGAACAAATCCACTCCGGAAGACCTACAATCCCAACTCTCCCAAAACCTCAAGGAGCTCCGCATCCTATGAGTCCAGTTCCTGAGAAAACCGAAGGGCTACTTGCTGAGGCATGCCTTACTTGCTCAAAGAAGAAGACTTGTCTTGCATGGTGTGAGAAGGCTCTCCAAGAGTTCTCCGAAACCATAGATAGAGCTAAGAAAGAGAGTCAAAAGCTCCAACGTGGGGAACCAACAATCGCTAAAACACGCGAGACCCCCTCAAATCGAGGCGCTGAGCGCATTGAGAGAGAAAAACGAACAATTACACCCCTTGAAGCTTTGCAAGCCTTAGAGGGCATAAAACGAGAGCTTGAGCAAACCATTGAAGGACTCAAAGCCTTCATCAACATGAAATGACAATAAATCCCAACTCACATAAACTCCGGCGAGGCATAGCCTTGGCTCCCTACCTCGCCAAATCTTGAAAAGGAGAAACGCACGCACATGACAATTAAACAAATCTTGTCAATCCTTCTGGGAACATTCCTACTCTTCGCAGTGATGGTCTTAATCATCAACAGCAAGTCAAGGAGTCACATCTCCAGGAGACCAAAGAGAAGGAGACGAAACGATGATGAATGAAGCACTGGAAGCTGTTCTGTTTGTTCTCGGAGCCTTGCTCCTTCCGGTTGTCATCGTGTTCGCGTTCCAAAGAAAAAGAATCAAAGCGAGGAAACCGCATGGAAGAAAAAAGAACAAAAGCAAAAATCACAAATGAAGAAGCACTGACGGAGCTCATCAAAAACACCTTCGCCGAGCTTGAAATCAAGAAGAACGTGTTCGAGAAAATCGAAGTCACAAGAAAAAATGTGAAGAGAAAGGTGGTCTTCGGATTCCGAGACCATAGAAATGACTCGAGCGCCTATTGTGCCGAAAGTCTAGCGAATCATCTTTGCCTCTCATTCGACTGGGAAGAAAAAGACGCTGGCGGAGGTCGATTGAAAGTTGCCGATGATGAAGACTTAACTCCACAAATCATCGACTTCATCGACATGCACCTTGACCACCCATTAAGAAGATACGAAGTTAACGAACAGCTGAGTCTGTTTTGAAAGGAAAAAAAGAAAAATGAACGAAGAAACAATTGTCGGAAGAATTACACCCAACAGAGAGTTCGCTCTCCGAGCATTCAAGCGCATCCAAGACATGACAAAGACTTATGATGTGCCATGGAGAGTCATGAGAGAGAAAGAAGGAGTCCGTGAAATCTATCTCGGAAACAACATCAACATGACCCTTGTCGAAGAAGAACTTGGTGTTCGTGTTCTGAACGAGACCGAAACCGAGATGACATGCAACCGGATTTCAAAGGAAGAGATTCTTAACTTCGAGCCGGCACAAATTGCCGAGAACCTCTTCCGCATGAACCGCTCCTCGATTGATTACAAGGAAACAGCCAAGCGCATTGTGAAGGAGTTCCCTACCCTGGAGAGATACCAGCATAGTATCGAGAACGCTCTAAGAACTAGAACATGCAAAGGGTTGATGGGCTGGAGAAGTCTTATCTTCTTTCAAACCTTCACTTTCTTGAACATCGAGAACGTTTTCCAAGTCGACTGGGAAAAACTCTTGAATGAAAAGGCAAGCTCCTTCTTATCAAGAGTCATGGTTCTCGACTACTCGGTGTCGGAGTGGTCTATCGCCTACGCGTTAAAGTCAATCTTCTGCCATGACTATGCCGAGAAGTTCTTGGCCGAGCAAGAATACATCATCCAAGCCACTGACGAGGAGAACGAATAAAATGGACAAAGAGAAAATCACTGCTTTAAAAAACTTACTCAAAGAGTTTGACAAAATCATCGCCAGGAAGAAGGCAAATGTAGTCAAGAAGGAAGCCTTCAAAATCGAGATTGATGGGCAAGAATACAACAGCGAAGAAGAGATTCTCGAAGCGTATGGATGTGACATCATCTCTGAAGCGCAGAAGGACACAGCACTGGATAAATATCAAGCCTGGGAGAGTGGTTCCGTCAAGGATACCATCTCCTTGGAGCTCAAATATCTGAACAACATCCGCTGGAATCTCAACCAAGAATTACTTGAAGAGGAAGAGAGAAAATGATTGTCCCAATAGTATTTGAAAATGTTCAAGAGAAAGACCACGAAAGAACAGAAACTGAAAAGGCACAAGACAAAATTGATAGAATCAAACTCTTGTGTCTTGAGTTAGGCATAAAATGGTCGGAAATGGAAAACCCTGAAAAAGCCGAGACGGATATTCTTATCAAAATCCCTTATAGAAAATATCGTATCACGAAAAATCTTAAACAAAGAATCGAGGTGGAAGAATGAAAGGCAACCAATATCGAAAACTCCATCCAATGGATAAGTTCGCAAAGAAGTTCTATTGCCAGAACGCTAGGCGAAACCAGATAAGAGATGACAAACACTACCTTCGCAAAATTGTGCGAAGAGTCGGAAAGAAAGAAATAAAAGGAGAATTGGAACTGATATGAAATCAATTCTAATAAGTATTAAGCCCGAATGGGTAGCCAAAATCCTAAACGGCGAGAAGACAATCGAGATAAGGGGAGACGCTCCTAAATGCACGTTGCCGATTGACGTGTTCATCTACTGCACGAAAGGTAGCCAAACACTTGTTTATGAAGAACTGCCTAACACTGGGTTTGGTGGATATGAGGGGTATTCACTATTTAACGATAAAAGAAACATACCACAATATGCGGATTGTGATTTTCTAAATGGCAAAGTCGTTGCCAAGTTCCGCTTAGAAAAAATAAAAGCCTTCGGTTGTTCTACCTATATCCCAGAAGATGGAATAGTGTTGCCTCACAAGGTTAACCTTCGTCAAGAATACGACCCCTACATCGGTATTGCAGATGCAAAAAAGTGGGGGTGGGAAGAACCTAGACTAAAAGAAATCCTTAAAGCCTCATGCCTTACGGAAAAGGAACTTGCGCTGTATATTAGTGAGAAATCGGAGTTGTTCGGTGGCTTCGGCGCATGGTTCATCTCTGACCTAGAAATATTCGATGAGCCAAAGAAACTAAGCGACTTCGGATTAAAGAGAGCGCCTCAATCATGGTGCTATGTGGGAGAAGACGAAATGACCAAAAGTAAATTGATGAAGTATCCGAAAAAGTATCTTGTCGGATTGCTTACAATGGAGAAAGATGATGCCGAGTTCAAAAACCTCATGAAGAAAAAGAAAGAGCTGATTATAGAAAACTACATAGATGTTCTTTCTGTCCTTGTGGAAGAAGACCAATTGAACGTATGAAAACAATTACACTCGTTCTCCAGGACAATGGAGACATAGCCATCTACGAAGGCGACAAGCGTGTCTATTATCGCAAATACTGGATGGGCGAATCCCTGGAAGAAAACAAACAAGAAGCACTTGAGTTCCTCGAGAAAACCTATGGAAAAGACTATACTTTGGCACCTCTTTACGCGGACATGGGAGAAAGAGGCTATATCTTCAGCATCAACTAGGCACCACTTGCAACAAATTATTCCCATAAATCCGCCACTTTCTAGGCACCGAAGCTTTCAAAATTAGACTTAACTTGTGACTTACTTGATAATGAACGAGCAATCATTCGTGATTGTCTCGTTCTTTTTCTTTCTAGGAAGAAGGGGGATGGATGTTTCTCTCTTCTTCCGACGAGTGTTTTGATGCCACGCGTGGAGTCCTCCTATTTCTTCCATACTCCACGGAGAGATAACAGAGCTCCCTTGTCTCTTGCCTTGATAAGCTCATCACATACACACAAAAGCCATTAAGGGTTTTACACCTGACCTTGTCGCGTTTTCTCTCTTGGACGCGAGGGAGCTCACTTATTCAAATAACCAAAGAGAACCAGCACAAGGAGACCGCATCATGATTGACTACAACGAAGAACAAGAAGAACGAGAGAATCCATCCGACAACCAGGAAGACAAGACAACCCATTCCGGAGAGAAAAAGAAAGGAGATTCGAGACTCATGTTAAGAATTGCAAAGTGGTTTTTCTTCATCCTCGTGCTTCTTATTATTGCCATTTATGTGGCTTTCTTTCTCTGGAGTGCTATCGGTGGCGCATCCGCTCCAAAGGGTGTTCACTACTTCTTCCCATGGCTACCAATTGAGTGAGGTCTAAGCTATGCCGTCAAAGTATGGAGAGAAGGTCGACAAGTTCTATCGGTCGACCAAATGGAAGAAGTGTCGCCTTGCTATGATTGCCGAAGCTCGTGGCATCTGTCAACGATGCCATAAGAACCCAGGAACCGAAGTCCACCACATCATCCCAGTCACTGACGAGAACGTCGACGACCCAACAATCGCACTGGGCAAAGATAACTTGATGGTGCTTTGCAAATCTTGCCACGATTCCATTCGTTCTGTCGATGAAACTGGCAAGATTGTGGAGTTCGATGAAAACGGAAACGTGACAATAAGTGACCCTCAAGGGATACCCCCCCAGGGGTCAAAGTGAGAAAAAGCGCCTAAAAAATACCGGCGCCTCACACGAATTATATATATGACCGACTTTCCGAAATCTTTCGCCACTTTTGTTCGATATTTCAAGCAAATGGCGACCACTTGAGGGAAGTTGTGAGCAGTTATCGGATTTTATACAAAGAAAAGGGAGATTGACTATGGGCGGAAGAAAAGCAAAGCCAGCTGAAATGTATGACCAAAAAAAAGCGAAGAAATCCAACGCTTTTTTAGAGGCGAGAAAGAACACCGAGAACCGATTGAAGACTGACAACAATCTATCGTGCCCAAAGGAGCTCTCCGCAGTCGCCCAGAAAGAGTGGCGAAGGGTTATGAGACTCTATCGCAAAATGGATGCCAAAATCATGAACGACTTGGATATATCCGCATTGTCAATGTATTGCGAGGCGGTCGCCATGTGGAAGGAAGCACAAGCGCAGTGGAAGGCATGCGGAAAGGTTTTCTCTGAAGACAAAGACGAGCAGAGAACACTCAACAAAGTCCGAACTATTATGAATGAGCAAGTCAAGGTGGTCATTTCTCTCGCCGAACAGCTTTGCCTCTCGCCAGTTGGAAGAGCAAGATTCGGAATCGGCATCGCGAACAAGAGCAAAGAAGAGCAAGAGCTCGAAGGACTCAAGGAGTTGATGAGCGGAGACTAAGGGAGAGCTCTCATGAATTACACTCGCGAATATATCGACAAAATCCAAAGAGGGGAAATCATCGTTTCAAAGAGAGTCGCGAAGTGGTATCTAGACCACATACTTCCCATCATTGATGGCAAGTCAGACAAATACACTTTTAAAGAAGCGAAAGGCGAAAAGTTCATCAAGTTCGTCGAGGGCTTTTGTAAGCAATCAAAGGGAAAGTGGGCAGGGAAGCCCTTCGAGTTGTTGCTGTTCCAAAAAGCAAAATGGCAAGCGATATTCGGAATCGTTCACAAAGACACTGGACTGAGACGCTTCCAGGAAATCTTCGACCTACGTGGAAGAAAGAACGGAAAGACATCCGAGCACGCATGCCTTGGACTTTACTTGACCATGGTCGAGAAAGGCGCCGAGATTTATGTGTCAGCAACAACCAGAGCGCAAGCGTTGAGAACCTGGGAAGAGAGTCAGTCGATTCTCGACCAAAGCGCCACGCTCTCCAAGTGCATGAAATACAAGGTCTTTCCTCAACCGACAATCTACACCACAAAGGGCTACTCGGCAATTCCGAGCAACTACAAAGTGCTCTCAAAGAACGTCAAGACATTCGATGGTTTGAACGCTTCAGGAGCTTTGATAGATGAGATTCACGAGTTGCCTCGTTCGATTTATGACATTTTAAAACAATCAATGACAGCAAGAGAAGAACCCCTTCTCTCGATGATTTCAACTGCTGGATTTCAGCGTGGCCAGTTGTTCGATGATGAATACGAGTATGCGGTCAAAGTCATCGACAACCTCGTGAACGATGACACGCTCTTTCCGTTGCTTTATGAACTCGACGACCCAAATGAAGTGGCGGATGAAGAGTGCTGGATAAAAGCGAATCCTGGAATTGATGTCATCAAAGACAGGGATAAGCTCCGCCAGAATGTTATTAGAATGCAATCTGACGCGAACTTTGGACTTTCGGTCAAGATTAAAGACTTCAACATTATCGGTGTGCAAAGACAAGTGTGGCTGACCGCACAAGAAATCAACAACGGAGAGTGGGGGCTTTACTCCAAGGAAGAAGTCGGCGAGTGGGGCACTCCAAAGTGGTGGGATTTCGTGAAGAAGTTCAACAATCAAATCACGATTCTCGGCTATGACTTATCAATGAGTCTCGACATGAGTTCCGTGTCAGTTCTGCTCTTCGATGGCGCGAGAGATTCCATCATCCTGTTGCCGATGTTCTTCATCACTGAGAGCTTCTTGGAATCGGAAGACTGCATCACGTCCAAGGTTCCGTTCCGCCAGTGGGTTGACCGCGGACTCATCCGAATCGCTGGAAGGGAAAGGGTCAACTACAACGCCATCGTGTCATATATCTCAGAAGAGCTTCCGAGTCAGTTTGGATATGTGTATCAATTCATTGCCTACGACCCATGGAACTCTTCCATGGTGGTGGATGCTCTCGACCTTAGAGGATACTCCGAGAAGTATGTTCAAAGCGCAGTCCGCCAAGGTCGCCAAACCTTGTCGGAGCCTTGCAAAGAGTTTCTTGTCAGAATGCGTGAAAAGCGCATCACATACCTTGGAAACCCTGTGATGAAGTGGCAACTCTCCAACGTTGAAATGGAACCGGACATCAACGGAAACATCATGCCGAAAAAGGTCAACGATAAGAGAGAGAAGAAGATTGATGGATTCATGGCATCACTTAACGCTCTCGTGAAGTTCCTGGATGAGCCATCGAGCTACATGAACCAGTATCCGCTCGGAAAGCCAGAGAGCGAAAAATAATGACTTTCGACATGCCATAATTCGAAAATAGAGACGATATAAAACACCAAAGAAAGGAGAGACTGCCGACATGGGAATCTGGTCAAATCTTGTCAAAATCTTCACAGGCAAAAAAAACAACAAAGCAGTCGGAAGTTCTTTCCAGACTCTAATCACGCTCAATCCCTTCGGAGCTGACACCAAGGCGAATGAGAAAGCAAACGCAACATACGAGAGCTGTATTTCCCTTTATGTCCGCGTTTTAAGCAAATTAAAGCCGATGGTGTTCTTCGAAAAAAACCAGGATAAGGACTATCCAAACATCGACTATCTTCTTAGATTCCAACCGAATCCGACGCAAAATGCCATCAACTTCTGGCGCCAGGTCATTGATAGCTACTACACCTCAAACCTCGCATTCATCTGGATTGACCGCGACTTGAGAAAGGTCAAACTCGATGAACAAGTTCGCGCTTTATACGCTTTAGACATCGCCGATGTCAATTTCCAGGTTGCTGTCGATGAAAGCACCTCGGCACCAGTTGAGACTTTTTTATTCAATCTCAATGGCGTTCAAAAAGCAGTCAAAGCCGATGACATGATAGTTCTCGCGAGAAGACCTACAATCGCCAATCCTTATGCCTCAAACAACGAGGCACTGAAGAAAATCGTTCAACTGGTCGAGGACAACTTCACAGGTTTAACAAAATCCATCAAGGACGCTGGAATCGTGCGCTTCATCGCCACTTCAACGCGTGTCTTAAATGAAGACCAAAGAAGAGAACGTCAAGAACGATTGAATCAACTCATCTCAGAAGTGGGAGCCAACGGAGCTCTTTATTCTGACGCAAGTGAAGGCATCGTTCCCATCAACTCCAACAATCAATGGACTGGCACCGACAAAGTCACTCCATTCATTGACCAAATATACACTTACTTCGGTGTCAGCAAATCCATTGTTGATGGAACCGCAACGGATGACCAATACAACAACTGGGTCGAGACTTCCGTTGACCCCTTCGCCGATGAGCTAGGAGTTGAGCTATCTCTGAAGCTCTTATCAAGAAAGGCAATCGCCGGCGGTCGAATAATCGTCGTGGATACGAGATACCTCTTCACTGCATCCCAGGCGCACCGATTGCAAGCCGGACAGCTACTCGTTCAATCCGGATACTACTATACCAACGACATTCGACGTCTTGCTGGAGTCGACCCTCTTCCCCCTGAAGAGAACATTCTCATTAAGAGACTTGATAGACTTCCGCAAGATGAAAACATAGACAACAATCCGACTCCAGATGAAGAGAGTCAGGAAGGAGACCAAAACAATGAATAAAAACCCTTTTGAAAGAAAAGACAGAGAAATCCGCCTTCTCGATTTAGCTCTCAAAGCAAGAGAAGAAGCTCAAAACGTCGATGATGCTTTCTATCACGTCGAAGGAAAACCTGTCACTTTTGGAGAAGAGACAGTCCTCTATCCTGGCTCTATGACAGGACTCGGATATGACATCAAAGAAGTCATCGAAAGAGATTCGTTTGAAGGAACCGACATGACCGACGTTGTTCTCAACGTCAATCACGGAGACGGCAACTTCGCAGTCGCTAGAACAAGAAACAAATCTCTTGAATTAGAAGTCCGTGAGGATGGCGTCTACTTCAAAGCCAAACTCCCCAAGGACAACGAGAGATGCGCTCAGTTCTACAAGGATGTCCGCGATGGACTTCTCGATAGAATGTCCTTCGCCTTCACGACCTCTCAAGAAGCCTATGACGAGGACAATCACTGCTTCCATGTTCAGAAAGTCCGCAAATTATATGATGTCTCCGCGGTGGAGTTCCCCGCGTATGATAACACCTCAATTAGTGCTGTTCGTTCCGTTGACTTGGAGAAGTTAAAGGATGAGTTGGAGAACCGCAAGAACGCGCTCGAGGTCGAGAAGAAGAGACAAGCCCTTCTCGATAAAATCAAAGGCTTGCTAGACTCTGGAGAGAGTCACTAAAAACGAAAGGAGAACCATTCATGAATTATCGTGAATTGATTCAAGCCTTAAACGAGGCACTCCTTGCCTTGGAAAACGAGGAAAAAGCATCAAAGGAAAGACTTTCTCAGATTCAAAACGAATTAAAAGAAGCCGATGAAAAAGGCATTGAAGAGAGAACTCTCGAAGTCTCCAATCTTGAGAAACGCCTTGCTGAAATTGCAACCGAAAAAGATTCCAAGACTAAGGAAAGAGACAGCTTGATTGAGAAAGAACAGAGCGAACTCGAGCAAGCAAAGAAAAATGATGTCGCTCAAAGAAAGGAAAAACCCAAAATGTTAACCAGAAGAGAATCTCAAATCACTTTATTCGGTATGGCTCTTAGAAATAAGCCCATCACTGAAGAAACCATCAAGGAGAGAGCCCTTGACACTTCCTTGACTACAACTGCCACCACCTTCGTCCAGGCAACCGCCAATGCCGATGGTGTCAACAATGGCGGTCAGCTTATCCCCACCTTAATTGTCTTAGATTTATTGAGAGAAGACGGAGCTTTATCTCCTATTCTCGCTGACTTAATCCCCACTTACATTAAAGGCGCTGTCGCTCTTCCTTATAGAGCTTCCAGAACCAAAGCCCAAGTCAAGACTGAAGGCTCTGACGTCGCCGATGCCCAATGGGAATGGAGCAGACTCAACCTTGTTGTCGGCAACTTACAGACTCAACTCGTTGTCACTGATGAATTAAATAACATGACCGACTTCGACCTTGGCTCCTATGTGCTCCAAACCTTAGAAGCTGACTTCTCCGAAGACTGGGGTGGCGAAGTTATTTATGGCACTGGCTTAAATGGCCACATCTCTGGCATCACTGCTGGAGTGACTGCTTCCACCTACTCCGCTGGTGGCGAACTCGCCGTCATTGAAACCTTAATCAAAGGCTTGACTGGCAAATATAGAAGAAGAGCTAAGCTCTATCTCTCCCAGACTGCCTATGACGGAGTCGCCTTCTCCAAAGATAGTCACGGCGATTATGTCATTCCCATTGTCAACAACCCTGAAGGTATCCGTTTCATCGCCAATGCTCCTGTTGAAGCCGATGAAAATCTTGTCGCTGGCGACATCATCTTCGGCGACGTTGGAAGATTCTTCAAAGTCAACTTCATGGCGCCTATGCACTTCGAGACCGAAAGAAGCGCCACTAAGGGAACCACCACTTATGTGGTCAATCAACAGGCTTCTGCCAAGGCTGTCCCTGGCGCCTTCAAATACGCTAAACTTTCCGCCTAATTTAGGCAAATAAAACCAACTAAAAACTAATTGAAAAAAAGGAGACACGCAATGAAAGCAACCGCAATTCTAACAATTCAAGAAGTTCGAAACGCGCTTGACCTTGAGACCGATTCCATATCCAATGGAGAAGCTCAAGAACTTTCCCAGCGTGTCTCCGATTTCATTCTTCGCAGAACCGGCAAGAACTGGGGTCAAAGTTCCTCTATTGCCAAAGTATGCGCTGAGTTCGTGGCGATTGACATGTATTATCGCTCCGCCGACCACCAGAAGACCATTGACATGTATCTGGCCGACCTTATCGACATAGCACACGAAGAGAAGGGAGAAGAGCAAGATGGAACGACTCGATAGAAAAATTAGAATCTACCACGCCGAAGAAATCAACTCTGTCTCCGGTCTTGTTAGGGTAAAACACTACTACAACGCTGATGAAGAAGAGATGTTCAAGTGCTCGTTCAGAGAGCTCTCGGCGAATGAAATCATTCGAAATCGAGAGGCTTCCATCGAGTCCACTTGCCAGTTCAAAATCAATCGGCGACCGGTTAAAGCTGGCGACTTCATTGAGTTTGAAAGACCGCTCTTCGGATTGAAGACATACTCAATCACGAGCGTGGATGCCTATGACGATAAAGGGCGGACAAGATATGTGCTCAGGGCGCTCGAAATCGAGCCAGGAGCCTTCGACAAAGTGAGGTGGGGCTTATGACATGGCAAGAGTTTGAAAACGTCGTCTATGCCGACTTTAGAGGGGTTCTTGAGGCGAAGGGCTTCATCAATGGAGACACAACTTCTCAAGAAGTCTTGTCTAAGGCAAGAAAAACTCCCTTCTTCCGTTCCGTCAATAACGTGGAGCAAACGCAAACAAAGACATGTCTCATCTACGACGTCACGAACTTTAATGGACGGCACTGGGCGGACAATCAAGTCACCGATGTGGATGTCATCTTTGGTCTTGATATAGTGACTCCTGACTCACTTGAGAACCAAAGATTCCAACAGATAAGAACAGACCTTGAGGAAGCCTTCGAGAACACCGAATGGCGCCTTGTCTACGACTCCACCTTCTATGATTACAATTCTAAGAAGAGCGTGGTCACTTACACCGCGAGAAAGGTCTTCAAAAAATGAACAACGCAAAAACCATAAGTCTTGACGAGTTAGGCGAACAAGTCGCCGACATTATCGAGAAATATGGAGTTGCCGTGGCTTCTAACCTAGCGGATGTTGTCGGCGAAGTCGCTGAAGACTTCAAGAGCGACATTCCCCAGGAGATGTCAACAACCGGAATCGGTCGAACTCCTAATCATCGCCACCACTTGGTGGATTCTTGGAGAGCGACACCAATTGTCGACACAGCCACGGAAAAAGTTGTCCGAGTTCATGCTATCAACGGAAAATATCGAATCGTCCACCTTCTGGAGAATGACCACCTGACCAAGTCAGGGGGAACCTTCCAGGGTCGCCACTTCTTGCAACACCTCATTGACAAGTATTCTCCCATCATGGAGACCAAAGTCAAGCAAACAATAGCCAAAGGAGAAGGCTTATGAAATCTCCAAAAAGAAAGGAAAATAAAAAATGCCTACTACAGCAAACAAAGTCAAGTTTGGACTTTCTAACGTCCACTATGCCGTGGTCACAGAAGGCACTACTCCCACCTTCGGAGAATGGAAGAGCCTTCCCACCGCGATTTCTCTTAATGTCTCCGAGAATAGCAACACTTCCGCTCAATATGCGGATGACCAAGTCATTTATGTCGCAACCTCTACCACATCGACCACCTTAGGACTCGAGATGAGCGTTGTCTCTGACGAGTTCAAGAAGGATGTTCTCGGCTACTTAGAGAGCACCAGAGGCGGACTTGTTCAAGTCGTCAACGATGTCAAGAAAAAGATTGCCCTCGGCTTCGAGGTCAAAGGCGATGCCAAACACGCAAGACATGTCTTCTTTATCTGTGAAGTCAACTCCATTGATGAGGGAGACCACTCCACCAACACCGAGAGCGTCACTTTTGCAAATGACACCATCAACTTGACCGCTTATCCTGTTCAACTCGCAAACGGCAAGTTCGCTATCAAAGAGCGCATTGATGAAGGTCAGAGCGGATATGCGACTCTCTTCACAAATGCCTTCACTCTTCCCACCTTTACCGCTTAATTGATGAAAGGAAAGAAAGAACGATGACTGAATCAAAAGTGATTAAATACAAAGACACCAAAGGCGAAGAAAAAGAGCTCGTTCTCTTCAATTCCGTGAGAGCTGTCGTCACTTACAATCAAGCCTTCGGAGAACAAATCTTCGACGCTTTGGAAAAGAGTGATAAAGACATTCTAATCGGAATCAAACTCGCCTACGCACTGGCAAAGCCTTGCCTGTTCGGAAAAGTGTCTTTTGAAGAGTTCTGCGACACTATTCCCTTTGACGCTTTGGTTCCCATCTCGCAAGAGGTGGTTCCCTTCATCGCTGAAGTGTTTCAAAACGAATCAAAGGAAATCGCAGACACAAAAAACTTGTAGAGCCAGAGTCAAAAGCTCTGGCTTCTTATTCAAAAGAAACCAAAAGTGAGAACGAAATCAAAAGCGAGGAAGAAATCCACCAGGAAAGAATCCATCATCACTTCATGGCGATAGACATCATCTTATCTGCAAAAGAGATGGGCTTCTCCCTGGATGAATTAGAAGAGATTTCTTATATCACTTTTTGGAAGATGTGCTTCCGCTGGTTCGGAAATCCTATTCCATCAAGACAAGAGAAAAAAGCACTTGTCAGGATTGCCACCCAAGCGGACATGGATAGACTTTAATTAAAAGAAAGGAACCACGCAAAATGGCTGAAAATGTTAAAGGATTAAACATTGAAATCGGACTTGACACGACTCAACTTGAGCGTGGTCTTTCTAATGTTAAAAACGACTTAAAGGCGAACGGACAGGAGCTCAAGAAAGTCAACAAGAACATGAAGTTTGACATCACTCCCATCAACTCCATGCAGAAGAAGTTCGACCTTCTCCGCCAAAGAATCAAGCTCTTAAATGAGCAACTGGCCAAAGAGAAGAACATCCTCGCCCAGATGAAGGAAGCAAGCGAGAAAGGCTTGATTCCGGAAAGCAAACTTCAGAAACAAGTCCAACAAGTCCAGCGCTTGAACGACGAACTTGAGACCACCTCAATGGAAGCCAAGAAAGTCGAACATGACATGGGTCAAATGAGTGATAAAGGGTCGAAAAATATCGGCCAAATGGCTTCCAACATTAAGAGCAAAGTCGCGATTGTGGTTGCAGCTATCGCCGCAGTCATTAAGACAGCAACGTCCGCCGTGACAACTGCAAGCGACATCCGTGAGGAAGCGAACGAAGCTGGCATCGCGATGGAATCTTTCCAAAGACTTGCCAACGCTGGTCAAATGCTGGGTGTGTCGCAAAACTCCGTGAAGAAGTCACTCCTTGAAGTCAACGGAGTGCTCTCTGACATCGCCGGTCATAACTCAACTGAAGCCACGAAAACTCTCGAACGTCTTGGACTTAACTTGCAAGAACTCTCTGAGATGGGAACCGAGGGCGCCTTCTACGAGATTATCAACGCTTTGAATCAAGTCGAAGATAAGAACCAGAAACTCAACTATGCAACCCAAATCTTCGGCCAAAGATATGCCACCGCCATTCTTCCGATGATTGAGAAGGGGTCAGAAGCAGTCAAAGACCTCGCTGACAACGCAGAAGGAATCTGGACGGAAGAGCAAGCGGATGTGTCCGCCGACATCGCAAACACGATGGGAGACATCAAGAACGATTTCTTGATTTTGGTTGCAGACCTTCTTCCTAATTTGAAAGAGTTCTTTGAAAGATTGCATACTCTTTTGACAGGTAAACTCGCGCCTCTCATTGAAAAATTGATGAACTTTGTCGGAGAAACTCTCTTGAATGTTATTGACGCCCTCGAAATCATCTTTGAGAGGCTCGAACCGATTCTCACTCTTTTGAGCCCTTTGTTAGAGGTTATTGACAGAATCGCCAAAATCTTGAACAAACTCTTGGAGCACGATATTCTCTTAAACTTATTGAGCAAGCTTGCGGACTTCTTAGATAAAGTATTCGGCTTAAAAGAGGACGGAAATAATGGCTTTCCAACGCCAAGCCTCTCCGAAGGAATCCCGGCATCTGGCCAAGAACACAACTTTGCGAATGGGTATGACTGGAAAGACGATAAAGGAAACTGGCATATGGGAACTCGTTTAAGAAATAACGCTCAAGCCTCAACCGGTGGCAACACCTACAATGTGACTATTTACACAACCGCTTCCCACTTCTCAATTGATGAGATTGACGAAGAAATCGGAAGACAAATCTAAACGAACAGAGAGGAGAATCGAAGATGAGAACTTACTCACTCGCAATCACTGCAAACAAAGCCTACGTGGAGAACAACACCGAGGTGGAGAGAGAGTGGAATATGGCTCTCACATCCGCTTCTCCTTTTACTTTGAATAGAAGCTACTCCCAGAACGCAAGCTACATCAACAACAATGATTTTGGATTTAGCCAGACTAAACTCGAACCGGCAAGAAGAACACTGACCGGAAATATCATTTTCAAAGGCACCGCCCTGAAAAAGGCAGAAGCACTCATGCAAGAGTTCATCGCCTTCTCTTCGGAACCTGAAATCGACTTTGATTTGTTCGAATCAACTGACGCACACAGGGTGACAAAGGCAAGCCTTGAGAAATACTTCCAGAGGAAAATCTTGAAGAGCACCAACAGCGACACAGGGAAGACTTTATTCTGTTATGTGACCGCCATCTCTCTTTCAAAAATCCAAAGAATGGGAGCTGACATCATCGCAACTCTCACAATGGTGGCGACTTCGTTGTGGCTTGAAGAAATCAACTACACCAAGAACACAAGCGATGCATTGACTTTCCAAGTGCAAACCGAAGCGCCGACCGAAGTCTCCTTCTGGTTCTTCTATGGAAATATCGGAACATCCGCTGTCAATCTTAAATGGAGTCAAGACAAGACTTCTCATCTCGCCACCTATAGCCCACTAGGAACGAAGAGACTCAGTTTCGCTGTCAAGGAGCAAAGCGCCTTCGTTGGTAATGTTCGCGGTGTTGATGTGTGTCTCTATGGCTCTGGCACTTCACTTCCGACATATTATCCGGCTTACTCAAGAATGAGCTTCGCGGATGGATATTTTACAAAGTGCATTGTTGAAAATGGCGATGTCGTGACCGCAGAGACCATCGACATCACGATTTTGTATCTTTGTTATTACAGGAAATACTGGAGCGATTAACATGGCTTTATTCTTCAAAAAGCAAAATAATTTTGCATTTTACAGCGCTGTCGAATCACTTTCAAAGAAGGTCAACTTTGATGTGTCAGGCGGTTCCAAAAGCCTTGTTGTCGTTGATTCTAAAAGCTATCCAGCGCAAAATATCGGACTCAATGATGTTGTTGTCTTAAGCACTGAAGAACTGCGTGGAACACCATTCCAGGGAACTGGATTCGGTGGATTCATCATCGGCAAGACCGACAACGGAACTGAGACGTCCTTCACGTTCAAGGACTTTTATTCTTATATTGCATCGCTCCAAATGGCGACCAAGCCGAACAATGAAAGTGCTCAACTCATATCCGTGGAGAGGCAACTCGAAATCCAGATGAACTCTCTCTTGAATCATCTTCCGAGCTTTCTTCACATGAACATCACAAACCGCAACACCAGCGGACTCGCTCTCTTGAGAGAAAGCGACCAGAACCCAGTCATGGGCGACTACTTGAACAACATCAACCGAGTCCATGACATCGCGTTGAGAGTTGTTGTCTCCTTAACTGCAGAGAATGGTCTTTATGTAAGCATTACAAACCCATCGAGAACTAGCGTGACCCTCTCCTTGAGGGATTCCTTCATCAAAGACACCTCAATCGACTATGGCTCGGATGAGTCGCCAACAACACTCATCTGCTATCCCAAGGCGGAGAACACTCTCCACACGGAAACATATTTTTACTTCTTGCAATCCGATGGAACTATCTCGACAAGCTCTGCGGATGAGCAAAGGCCGGCAAGACTTGAGGTGTTCTACTACGATGACTGGCAATTCGAAGACGGCGACATTCCACCCCTTGCCAAAGCAAAGGAAGTCTTCGCAGAGACCGAAGAAGAACAACAAATCATCGCGAACATCGATAAGAACAACTATATCCCCCTGGAGAGTTTCGAACCCTTCAAAAAGGGGATTGTATATCCCTACAAGGGAAACGACCCAATTGAGACTACATTGACTTCCGTTTCCTTCGTTTCAAAGGATTCCGTGTCGGTCACGTTTGGCTATTATAGAAGCTCATTGACAGGAAAAATCAAGCGCCTATTGAGCAAGTAAAGAAAGGAGAAAGAACCATGATAATTCATGTCAAAGCTAAAGAATCCCATCTCATCAACGAAGAAGCGTTCTTGATTCCTTCCCAGAGCTCCGAGGACAGCGTTTCTGTAGCATTCAAGACTTCTAAGGAGTGGGAAAGGTATCCAGTAAAGAAAGCCTTCTTCTCTTATCGTGAAAGCGCGGAAATCGAAGTCACGCTTGATGAGAACATGACCGCGCTCGTGCCCGAGTTCGTTCTCGCTCGGCCTGGATTCAAAGTCCGCCTTCGTGGCGAGAACAGCAAGAAAGAAGTCTTCCAGAGCGACATCCTGACGCTCTCGGTGGTCTTCTAAAATTAGTCATTTTATTTCACTTTATAGCAGTTAACAAAGAAAGGAGAAAAGTGAACAATGAGAACAATCAATTTAACAATTGAAAAGCAGACCTTGACCCTTGATTCACTCGAGAGCCTTCCAGTTCAGGGGAGTGACAACTCTGTCAAACTGGCTTTTGCTTTCGATGATTCATGGGAATCTTATCCGACTAGACGTGCTTATTTTCAGTATCATTTCTCGAACTGGAAATACGTGGAACTTTCCAACGACAATGAAGTCCTAGTTCCTCGCGAGTTCTTGGCAAAGCCTGGATTCAAAGTCATGATTCGTGGCTATGCTCAGAACGGAGCTATCATGGCGACAAATATCGAGAATATCCCTGTCGAGTTTGCTCCCTCTCTTGCGGATTCCACCGCAGTTGTCCCTGTGGCAATTCGAAGTGGAGATGATGCGATTTCCGTTGAACAAGAAGGCGATATCGTCACAATCTCTCTCAATGATGAGTTCGAATCCAACAAGTTTATTTCTGACTATACCATCCGCGGAACAGCTCAAGGCGAAATCATCTTCCTAGATGGAGTGCTTCTCGGAACCACCGAGAAGAGCTTTGCCGACTTCAAGTCTATTTATAACCAAATCGTTATTCCCTACGAGTTCACAATCGGAGCCACAACTTATCACGACACTTTAGTGGCCACCGAGACAAGATACAACGCTCAAAATGCCTACTATGTCGCCGACCTTCTTCCTTTAGGTCAAAACTACACCGCCATCGTGACCATCTATCTGGATGAAACCAGCGTCAAGGCGGTCATTGCATGCCTTCCCTTTACTCTCAACAATTCCTTCGACAATGCCCCCACAAGTGGCTCCACAAAGCTCGTAAATAGTGGGGCGGTATATTCTGCCATTGAAAGTGCCAAAGAGCTCCTACGGGCTTATTCTGACGCGAATCTCGCCACTGCGAAGAGTTATGCGGACGGCTTACTTGTTGAAGGCAAACAATACACCGACACGAAATATAATTCTTTGGTCGGAATCATTACTCACGAAACTGAAGTGATGGAAGCTCGAATCACGCAAGCCATCACTCAAATGCAAAACCAAGTCAATGCCTCAATCACTGGAATGGAGACCACCATTCAAGGCGAGTTGACAGCACTTGACCAGAGAGTTGATGAAGCTATCTCCACGATGAACACTACCATCTCCACATCTCTCACGAATATGGAGTCCACGATTCAGCAAGAACTGGCAAATCTCGACACGAGATTCAGCACCTTGCAAACTCAACTCGAGGGAAGAATCACAACTTTGTCGAACCAAATCGACTCCCAGTTCTCCACTTTGCAGACCCAGTTGGAAGGAAGAATCGACACACTTGAAGGGGAAGTCGATAATAAACTTTCCGAAGCCGATGAAGCAATCGCAATTTTGAACGGATATAATGAGAGACTTACAAAAGTCGAGGGAACTTATGTCACGAAATTAGAGCTTTACGAAGCCTTAAAGCGTGGTGAGATTTCGAGTGAAGTCGAGAAAGTCTACACTTCCGAGATTAACTACATCACGGATAATTTAATGCCCAGTGGCAAAGTCACGAAGATTATTGGCAAAACCGAGAAGAGCGAGAACTTGATTGAAACCCTTGATTTTGCAGAACAAACTATCAATGGTGTTAGATATAAAATCGAGGGTGGTTGGCTTGTTTTAAATGGCTCTAATACTTTAGGTGAAGAGTTTTCTTTTCACATTCCAAATGTAATCAAATCACAAGTTGATACAATGGATACATCTAAATATTCTCTCAAATGGTTTACTCAAAATTATGTGAATAACTCTAGCGTTATTGGATTAAATGAAAATTACTACAACTATATTGAACGTAGTGGTTTGACAACTGCTTCAGATGGGGTAGCTATTGGAACAAAAATTGGTATAAGAATTCAACCAAATGCCTCTTTTAACAATATGAGAGTTGCTCCAATGCTCGTTCAAGGTTCTGTCGCTCCTACCACTTGGAGTCAAGGCTACGATGGCTTAAAGCACACCCACATCACTGGGTTAAAGACTACGAAAACTAATTTACTAAATATTCCAAATGGGACATATGATAACACTTCGCAAGCACAAGAGTATTTATTGCCAAATGCCGTTATCTTAGAGGCTGGAACTTACACATTCAGTTTAAATTGTGTGTCTTATTATGCAACCGATGATAGACTTCAAGTTAATCAATATGACTTAAATGGAGTTCTTCTTTCAGACACAGTTTTACATCCAAGAACTGGAATGACCACATATAGTTTCACTTTGTCAGAACAAAGCAAAGTCAATTTTAGAGTGGTAGCGTTTGGTTTAAGGTCAACAATCTATAATGAAATTATGCTTAATTTTGGCGATACCGCTTTGCCTTTTACTCCCTACGAAGAAGACACGCTTGAAATTGAGTTTGAGGGAAATGAATGGGACTATGTTGATGTGGAAGAAGGGAAGAGATATGAGGAGTCGGTCACTTTGAATCTTGGCGATTTATCGTGGACTATTGATAGTTATGGCAACTGGGTTTCCAACAATCTTCAAATAACTGGAAAGCAAATGCTTGAATGTTTGTGTTCAAAATATCCAATTGTTAATGAGCCAAAAGATGTAGATTATGGTGTTAGACTTAATGTCGTTGGAGAAAAGGTAGTCCTTCATGACAAAGACACTCTATCTATGACATCTGAACAATTTAAAGCTTATGTGAATGGTGTTTCTTTTGCTTATCGAAGAGCCACCCCCATTGTCACTGATGTCTCCATTCCCAACGATGGGTGGATTGACAATCTCATTCAAGGTGGCTCAATCACTCAACAAGTCGACACTACCGACACTTCAGCACTCATCGCCAAAGAAGTCGACATCGCTGTAAATGTTGTTGTCGATAATCAATAACACAAGAACGAAAGGAGACTTTTTAAAATATGAAACTCGAAACTAAAATCGCTGTTGCTATCAAGAATAATCGAATTAACAAGACCTATGAAGAACTTGTCATCACTCTAATTCGCCAAAAATATTCCATCAACGAAGAACTCGCTATTCTTCGACAAAGAGATTCCAAACCCCAAGAGTTCGCTGAATACAATCAATTCGTGGAGAATATCAAGGCACAGCTCAAGACCAAGATTGAAGGAGTTCGACTTTCTCTCTCCAAAAAATAAAGAGGAGCGTTCCACCACTTCTCTAAAAAATGTCGATAAAAATGGGAGTTTTCGCTCCCCTTTCAAAAAATCTAGTAAAGGCTTTTATATTTAATTGAAAATATAGAAGAACGGAGACCTTGACTCCGAATAACTAACAAGGAGAAAGGAGAAATCTTAAAATGGATGCTTTCGCAAATCTTTTGACCGAATGGGGGGTCTCGATTCTTCTTATCGCTATCTTCGCATTTCTTGGAACTCAACTCATCAAGATTCCAGTCAAGAAAATTGCCATTAAGAAACTTGGCGATGAAGGCAAGAAAAAGGTCACCAAATACCTTGTCTTCCTTCCCATCGTTCTCGGTTTCGTTGGGGCAATCGTTGACACTTGGATTCGTAGTGGCGACATCATGTCCCTTTTCGGAAGCGAGTTCGACTGGATTCGAGTCCTCAAAGAGACTGGAGCTGTCGCAGGTCTCCCTGCAATCATCGTTGCCATCGTTGAGAACTTTCAAGAGGCTCACGACAATGCTCTCGTAGAGTCCCTCGCCGAGAAATCTGACCCTCAAGCAATTGCCGAAAAGCAACGCAAAGCTCAAGAAGCTTTGGAAACTGCTCAGAAGCTCAACGATGAAAAGGCGAAGAAGAAAGCCGAGAAGGAAAAGCAACGTCTCGAAGCCGAAGAGAAAGCTCGCCAGGAGCGCGAAAAGAAGGCACAGGAAGCTCGCGATAAGAAAATCAATGATTTACTCGCGATGGTTGAGAGATTAAAAAATCCAACCACTTCTGAAGGCAAAAAGAAGGTCAAAGAAAGCAAAGAACAATCCACCCAGGAGAATGACTCTGGCGGTGGGATGAAGACTCTCATGTAGTTGTCTTTTTAATCTTTGCAAAGCTTAAAAAAAAGGAGCGGAGAATTGTCTCCGCTCTTTCTTTTTGTGATGTTCGTTTTTTATTTTACGATGTTATGGAACAACAAGTCGCCTTGATGAATGTTCATCTTGTTCGCCGACTTCTCGAAGGCTTCGAATAATACGGCGAAGTTAGGTAATTCGGCGACAAACTCCTTGTCGATAATCATATCTCTTGTATTAAGAGTGACAAATCCCAATCCTTTGCCATCATATTTGCTCTTCCCTTCTTTGGTGGAGAGAGCGAAGGTGGTGTGATTCGCGTTCTTGGTAATCTCGAGAATCAAGACCCTTCTTCCACATCTGACTTCGAACTCACTAATTCCAAAGGGTAAGTCGGCGGTGTTGATTCTCTCTTCATTTAAGTTAACTGATTTTCTTTCCATTTTAATGTCCTCTTTCTTTCTTTTTCCATTATATCATCTTCTATTTCTTTTTTCTCATCTTCTCGCGAATGGCTTCCTTGATGAATCGACTCGCCATTCCTGAGTAGTTCTCCAGGAACTCGATGATGTCAGCGTCCTTGTCGATGTAAAGACGGAATCGATACATCTTAGTTCTTGCCTTGAGCTTCTCGGCATAACGCGCCTGGGGAGCGTATTTTGTTTTGTTTTCAGTCATGTTTATCAACCTCAACTTCAACTTCTGTTTCCATTATTTCTTTTACCCTTTTTTTGTCTAAAACAAGGGGAGTCAAACAATAGTAGTTAGAATTAGAGTCAGAACCTTCTAAAATACAAAGAGGACAATAACTACAACTATGCGTTAAACATAATTTATCTAATTCTTTTTGATTTAAGTTTTTGATTTTCTTTTTCATTGTTTCAAATCCTCTCCAGAACGCGCGCTTTCTAGCCCTAGGAGACACTGAAGTCTTTCCCTGAGCCATTTATCTGCATCGCTTCTTCCAAGGCTCTGGGCGAGGTTTTCGACCGCCTTCTTTTTTCTAGTCTCGAACCGCTTCTGAAACTTGACTTTGAGACGAGGATTGTCGAGCTTCTCGCGGTGTCCGTTCTTGAACTCAAGATTCTTGCCATAAGTGACAATGAACTGAGTGACTTCTTTGTAGGGATGATTGATGAATCCTGTTCTCTCCAGGATGTCTCTCCTCCAAATTGTGACTTGCTTCATGATGTTTTTTCTCCTTTCTTTATCATAGATAATTTTCGTCATAGTTGCTGTCGATGTAGTCCTTGGCACTCTGAAGAAACAAGGTGTTGTTCAGATATTTTCCGTCTTTGGTGTAGATTTCATAATACCAGGGGTTTCCGCCATCGTCGATGGATGGGTCATAAACTTTCTTGATGATATGTCCGTGATATTTCATTGTGCGTTGCTCCTTTACTAGAACCAGGGCTCCATTGCTTGGATAGTTTCGAGAATCTTCTTGAATTGCTCTTTCTCGTGGCTGGTGGGCTTGTAATCCTTTAGCATGGCTTTTTCGTAGAGATTCTCAACCATGTCAGAGAGCTTGTCAATGAAGTCGTTCTGTCTCGCTTCCTGAAGCTCTTTCATCTTCTGCATCATCTCTTCCATTGTGTTTTTCATGTTTTTTTCTCCTTTCTTAGAATGCGTATTTATCAATGAGGATGTCGATGTTCTTTCCTTCTTTGAACTTCTTCATGATGAACTCGATTCCTTCTTTCGTCCATTTTCTGTCAAGGCGGTTTTCCATTGTGTCATGGCCAACGAAGCGGTTCTCTCGATATTCCTTTGTCGGTGCGTTTCTGACCCAGGCAAGGACAAGCTCTTTAATCATTTCTTTCTTAGTCATCTTTGTTTCTCTCTTTCTCACTCTGTCTTTTTGCGGGCTTGTGACCGCCTTCGGCGACATTAAGAAGGGCTTTGTGGTTAAGCCCTAACCTTTACTTGATTTCGTTGACTGCGCAGTTGTATTTGAAGATTCCTGTCAGAACTCTTCCAATAAACTCTCTTGTTTGTGATGTTGGATTGGATTTCCAAGTGATGAGAGCAGTCTCCAAGAGTTCCTTGCTACAACTAAACAAAGCTATGTCAGCAATTCCTTGCTTTGCTCCGTAGTAGTTATCGAGTCCGATTTCCTTGATGATTTCTTTCTTTGTCATTTTTCTTTCCTCTTTCATTTCTCAGGGCTTTTGGTGGGAGCCCTGGAACCCTTTGGCTTATGCCCAGTTTTCGATGTCGGATTGTGCGCTTTGCAGATTGTCGATGCAATCGTCAAGGGCGTTGATTTGTTCGTCTAGGTCATCCCAGCGCTCTTGTTCTTTGTCAGTCAGGTCTCTGTCGTGCTCGGCTGCTTTGTCCTCGATTGCTGTCTTCTTGTCTTCGAGTTCTTCCTTGAGTTCGTCGATGGCTTCGACGATGGCTTCAATTTTGTTGTAAATGCTCTTTGTGGTCATTTAAGGTCTCCTGTTCCGAAGCGTTCATTTCTTTGCTTCTGACACTATTATAAACTAGTGTAGGACACTATGCAACAAAAAAATAAAAAAATTAAAAATATTTTCGTTTTATTTTCGGTCGAGAATTAAAAAAAGCCCATAAAATGGGCGTTTTTTGGCGATATGGTGGAGCTGAAGAGGCTGAAAAAAACAAATGAGCAAATGTGACAAAAAGCGAAAAAGTATCGTGTTTATGGGCTTTTTGTGTGATTTAGTGTGACTTATAGCTTAAAAAAGTCTTAAAATATTTTCGGTTTTTTTTCGTTTTTTATAATTTTTTCGTTTTTTTTTCGGTCAGTTTTTCCATCGAAAAAGGGCTCTTGAATATACTTAAGTATATACTCAAGTAGCCCTCTTTTATTAACGATGAAGTGCGCTGTTCTCGAGCTTATCCAGGAGAGCAACTGCATTGTCGAGAGTCTCATCATAAGTGTGAGAATAGAGCTCCGTGACCTTGGTTATAGTATGACCCATCAACTTGGCTATGACTGCCAAAGAAGCTCCGCTGTTATATAGCATCGTGGCATAAGAGTGACGCAACTCGTGAATCGTGATGGGTGGAAGGTCGGCTTTGTCGGCCAAGCGCCTGAAGTTCACGTTGATGGTTTCGTCTGGAGTGATTTTATATCCGCCAACTAACCAGAAGGAAGGGGAGAACCCAGGAACGCGAGCGAGAACACGCAAGTGGTCACGAAGGATGGCTTCCAGAGCGTAAGGAACAGGAACCTTCCTCACGGAGCGTTTGCTCTTCGGTGGGGTCACGAGATAGCCGATTCCCTTTCCGGCTTTTTGAGCAACGGAGCGCTTGACATCAAGGAAGGGGTGGACTCCATTGTCGTGGTAGTCCTCGACCTTGAGAGCGTTCGCTTCGCCTCTTCTAAGACCGGCAAAAAAGCAGATGGCGCACAAAGCATACGTGGAAGAGAGTCCGATATACTTAGGAGACCATGGGTCAGTTCTCTCGAGTTCGGCTTTGATTGTTCTCTCGAACTCTTGGAACTGAGGGAGCGTCCAGAACCGAATCCCTTCTTCTTCGACTTCATCCGGATTCCTTCTGAATGGTTCAAGCTTATGGAATGCGTTGTTCGTCAAGTCATACTCTCTTTGAGCAAAGGCAACAACGCAGTTGATGGCTTTCTTTCCCTTGGATAAGGTCTCCAGAGAATAACCCTTCTCAATCTCACTGGCTCTCCATCTTCGAAGCTCTTCAATCGAAATCTTGATGAAGACCGAGTCTTTGAAGTAAGGGAGAACATGATGTTTCAATGAGTTCCGATATTGTTGAATTGTGGTGGTTCGGAGCTTTCCCACACAGCTCTCAAGATAAAGCTCCGAGAGGGCTCCAAAAGTCGCCACTGAAGGCTTCTGACCCTTTACTTGAGCAGTCATGAGGGCTTCTTTCTCTTTCGCCTCTTTGAGCGTTTCTGCGCTCGCATAAAGTCGCCCATATTTTCCGTTGCTCAATGGATATGAAATCGTGATTCGATATTTTCCATTTATTTTCTTATAACTCATGCGTGCTCACTCCTTATTTATAAATGTGTGGATGAACTTCTCCAAGTTGATGAGGTCTTCCATCGACATGGAGAGCATCTCATCCTCAATCTTCTTCCTGAGACCTTCGTGTTCTTTCGTTTCTCTTTCCTTTGGCACATCGTATCCCATAACCCACAAAGGGGAGACCAGACACATGTCCGCAATCTTTTTAATGGATGAGGTCTTCATTGATTCAACATGACCATTCTCCCAGTCATAAAGGGTCGACTTCTTAACATCAAGGAGCTCGGCGAATTGTCTCAAAGACATGTCTCTCTCTTCTCTTAGAGCCTTGATGCGCTGGGAACAAGTTTTCATTTCTTCCAAGTTCATGACATTGCACCTCCAACTATATTATAAATGGCTCGTGCGATTTTTAAAATAAAAAATGCGAGATTTAAAACTTTTTAATTGACAAATCGGACAAGCGTGGTAAAATTAAACTGTCCGAAACAACGGACAGAAAGGAGCATATAAGCATGGCATTGAACAAACTCAAAGGCAAAATGAGAGAACTCGGCATCACAAATAAAGAAATGGCCGAAACTTTGAAGGTCTCTCCTTCTACCTTCTCCGCCAAATTAAATGGCAAATATGAGTTTTCTCGAAAAGAAATCTCTGTCATGGGAGACTTCATGAAATTATCGAAAGCTGAAATCGCCGACATTTTTTTCTAAAAAGTGTCCGAAAAAGTGAACGATTTATTAACAAGAAGTTAACCCAAAATGAACAAGGAGAGAACAACAAATGGAAGAAATTAAATCAATCTTCAACAAAGTCTTCTGGGGTCGCAAAGAGATAGTTCTCATCTTGACCACCTTCGGAGTCACGGAAAAGGCATCAATCCACACTTTCCAAGAACTTCGCAAAAATTACCTCAATATGCTTCAGGAGAACAACTACGTGAACCCAGGAGTCAGGGGAGTGCCGTCAGAGATGGTCAAATCCTATTGTCGCCGAGTGTTCCTTTTTGACCTCGACAAAGCAGTCAAGGAGCGTGGCAAATGAACTTCAAACTCTACCAAGGCAAGAGAGTGGCTTATCTCAAGAATCATGAGTATAAGACCGACCAACTCTTCCGACTTTTCTCCACAAGAAGTGCTCGCTACTTTGTCGACTATATCGGCAATGTTTACAGGCAAGACAAGAAGAGTCGGAAGATGACCAAGATGACCACATCCAAGAGCACCCCAAGAAGAAAAAGACCATCCGTCAAGATTCATGTCAACGGAGCCACAAGAAGGTTCTACATTGACACGTTGATGGCAAGGGCAATCTTCCCATCCTTAATAGAAATCAAGCCATCCAAAGTGGGTCACTTTGATGGCGACCAGTCCAACAACGACATCTCCAACATCTACTACGACATGACTCCTGACTCAGTTGATGAAGTCGTGAAAAGAATCTAATACAGAAAGGAAAGAAAAAGATGAAATTAAAAGACATCCCTCAGGAAGCATCCTTCCGAGAAATGAGTGAACAGCTTCCTCTTAAATGGCATAAAAGCACGAACCAAAAGGGAAGAAAAATCTTGTGTCTATGCGATGAAGAAGTGAGCCTTCATGGAGTGCCAGTCATTCTCCATCACTCCGTCTGGTTGGACGAAGACACCGAGGTCGTGGCTCTTAATTTCTAGAAAAGGAAAAAGAACAATGAAAATCACAAATGTAAAAATTGAAAACTTTAGAAACATCAAGTCAAGTGAGTTCGACTTGACACAAAGAACCGCCATCGTGGGAAAGAACCACATCGGTAAAACGAACACAATCCAAGCCATTTACTGGTTATTAACTGACACCCTTATTGATGGCTCGAACGAAGTCGACACCATCATCTCCCAGGACGAACCCAGAGCCACCGCAAGCGTGGAAATCACAACCGACACTGGAGATGTCATCAAGAAGACATACAAAGAGAAATGGGTCAAGACCAGAGGCAAGGAGAACGAAGAAACACTTCAAGGACATGAAACCACCTATTCCATCAACGGAACTCCTATCGCCAAAATCTCCGAAGCAAAACAAATCATCAATGAGAAACTGCTCAATTCCAAAACACTCGCAAACGAATATCAAATCGACCTTGCATCCGCTCTCTTGAATCCACTCTATTTGTTCGCACAAGTCGACTACAAGAAAGCGAGAGAGTTCATCTTCTCACTGGTCAAGGAAGTTAAGGATTCCGATGTCTTCAACGCTTATCCTCAATATATTCCCATCTCCACCGACTTGGAACTTCAAAACGGGAGAACCGACTACCTCTTGAAGAAATACGCAAATGACATCAAGAAGGACAAGGAAGAACTCGCAAAGCAGGAAACCCTTCTCGAGAACGCGACAGCGAAGATGGGCGAAAACGAAGTGACCGATGATGAACTCTTCCAAGCCCAGCAAACCAAGAACCGCATCAACAAGGCGATTTACGACTTACAAAATACACCTAACTCTTCGGTCGAATACGAAGAAGCCTGGAAGAGATATGAAAACGCAAGGAATCAACTCCAGGAAGTCAAGACTGCATGGTTCCATGAAGAGGAAACCAACAACACCGCCTTCCTCAACGAGAAGAATGGCATCCGCTACGAAATCTCTACTCTTCAAGGCAAAATCGAAAGCCAAAGAAAGCTGATTGATGAAGGCAAAAACGCCGAAGAAGAGTTAAGAAGAAAGATGAAACAAATCGAAGCTCAAATCCTAGAATGCGAGTCCAGAAGAAACACCCTTCTCGCCAACTACAAGGCAATCAAAGCAAGCCAGTTTGAAGAAGATTCCATCACGGATGTGGTCTGTCCTCAATGCGGATGTGTCTTGAATCAAGAAATCAAAGACAAGGCGAGAGCCGACTTCGAATCCGACAAGGCAAAGAGACTTCAACGCATCCAGGAACAGGGAACAGCTAACAACACCGAGATGAGTCGATTGAACGCGGAACTCGAAGAACTCAAGAACAAAGCGAGCAACAACACCTTCGTGGATGTGGACGCGATGGAACTCGAAATCTCCAAGCTCACACAGCAGAAGAACCAAAAGGAACAACTTCTCAACTCCATCACAAAGAAGGCCAATTCTCACCAACAAGAACTGGAAGAAGTCAAAGCCTTGGCCGACAAGCTCCTGGATGAAGCAAACACCGCCAAATCCGCTCAAGAACACTCAATTGAAGATAGAGTGGCATCTTATAAGGCAAGCGTTGCAGAAGAGCTCCAGAGCACCGAAAGCACACTCATGAAGAGAGTCTTCTGGAACAGCGCCAACGCGGACAAGAACAAGTGCATTGAAGAGAGAAAGAAACTCAACAAGCACCTTGGCGAATGCGAGCAAAAGCAAATCCTGGCAAAAGCCTTCTCCATCACTAAGCTCGAGATGATTAAGGATTCCACCAAGAAAGTGTTCCCAGACATCGACTTTGTCCTCTTCGAGAACAACATCAAGGAAGGCTCCTTCAATCAAGTCTGCTATCCGCTCATCAAGGGCAAAGAAACCCCCTTCGAGCATGGTTCAAACTCAGAAAGAATCTTAACCGGAATCGCCATAATTGAAGACATTCGAAAAGCGCTCGAACTTCCACAAATCCCGATTATCTTCGATGAAGGCGAGACACTCGATTCTCAGTCAATCAAAGAAATTGACACCACTTCCCAAGTCATCACAACCATTGTTCGCGATGACTTCGAAAAGCCACAAGTAGTCGCTTTATAAAAGCAGAAAGGAAAAGAAACAAAATGGCTGAACAATTAACCCCAGCACCGGTCTTCAAATCCGGTCTTCAAAAAGTCCAAGACACTTATGTCGCGTCCATCGCGAGCTCTCTCAAGAACTCCGGAATCGACATGACAAACTATCAAAAACAGTGCGTCATTCTCGCCATCCAAAAAATGCAAGACACCATCAACGCAAACAA
>OCTW011566599.1_pt1 | contig 32533 bp, 30 predicted proteins | sample 1539671 | NCBI WGS metagenome assembly OCTW01 (sample SAMN02144230, study PRJEB22623) | gut metagenome | biome: sheep rumen | host: Ovis aries | place: New Zealand | reverse complement strand
TATGCTGAAGAATCTGGAATTGAGCTATGATCATTTCCGTACTATTCAGAACTATTGCAAGAAAATTGGTATAGATTTTCTTTCCACACCTGATGAGGAAGAGAGTCTGGAGTTTTTGGTAAATCTTGGCCTGCCCTTAATCAAGGTTGGATCTGGAGAGGTGACTAACATTCCTTATTTGCGCAAGATTGGGTCACAGAAAAAAACAGTGATTCTTTCAACAGGAATGTCTAGTCTTGCCCAGGTGGCTACAGCTTACGATACTTTGCTAACAGCTGGTGCTCCTTCCGTAGCACTTCTTCACTGTACCACTAATTATCCTTGTCCTGTGGATGAGGTTAATTTAAAGGCAATGTGTACGCTCCGTGATGCTTTCAAATGCCAAGTTGGTTACTCTGACCACACCATGGGACTCGAAGTACCTGTTGCAGCAGTTGCTTTAGGTGCTGAAATTATTGAGAAACATTTCACCCTTGACCGCAATATGGAGGGCCCAGATCATAAAGCTTCGCTTGAACCTGCTGAGTTGAAACTGATGGTTCAACAGATTAGAAACATTGAGGCTGCTCTTGGCGATGGTATTAAGCGCCCGAATAAGAGCGAAGTAGAGAATGCCAAGGTGGTACAGAAGTCTATCTTGGCAAAGAGACCTATCAAAATGGGTGAAGTGCTGTCAGAAGAAAACCTAGTAGCTAAAAGAGCAGGGGCTGGCATCAGTTCTGTTCATTGGGATGTAGTGGTTGGAACCAAAGCTTTGCAAGATTACGATATTGACGAACCGATTATACTCTGATTTACATGACGTTATCATCTATTGAGTATTTCCTTTTCCTGCCTTCGGTTTTCTTGTTGTTTTGGTTGGTCTTTGGTAAGACGAAGAACATTCAAAACGTCTTTATTGTAGCCTCAAGTCTTTTGTTTTATGGCTTTTGGGACTGGCGTTTTCTTGGGCTTCTTTTATTAACAGCTTTGTCTTCTTTCTATTCGGGCCTATGCTTCGAAAGAGTTGGGGATAATAATAAAAAAAGAAAACTGGTGCTATGGGTTACTCTTATCTTAAATCTTGGCATATTGTTTTTCTTTAAATATTTTAATTTCTTTATACAGGCCTTTACAGATTTGATCACATTCTTAGGCGGACATGCTAGTGTTCCGACATTGAAAATTATTCTCCCTGTCGGTATTAGCTTTTATACTTTTGCGGCTCTTAGTTACACTATAGACGTTTATCAACACAAGGTGGAACCAACTAAAGATGTTCTTGCTTATTTAGCCTATGCGACATTCTTTCCGAGTATTCTAAGCGGTCCTATCAACAGGGCACAGAAGCAACTGCCCCAGTTTTTTACAAAACGTGTATTTGATTACCATAAGGTTGTTGAGGGCTGCAAGTTCTTGTTGCTTGGAGCTATAATGAAAATGTGTCTAGCAGATAGAATAGGAGTATATGTTGATCAAGTATATAGCAATTATTTGAGCTATAGCGGAAACACTTTGTTCTTTACATCTATCTGTTATACTATCCAGATTTATGCGGATTTTGCAGGTTACTCGTTAATGGCAATTGGCTCGGGAAAGCTATTGGGGATAGAACTTCCAACTAACTTTATACGCCCGTATTTTGCTAAGACGGTAACTGATTTCTGGAGGCGTTGGCATATTTCATTAACCACTTGGTTCCGTGATTACATATATTTCCCATTAGGTGGAAATAGGTGTAGTAAGTCACGCTGGATGCTTAACACAATGATTGTATTTGTAATTAGCGGCCTATGGCATGGCGCAAACTATACATTCTTGATTTGGGGATCTATGCATGGCGTGTTTATGATTGTTGAAAGATTGGTTTATGGAAATAGAATAAAGCAAATTCCTGAAGGTTTCTCTCTTATTAATGTGTTAAGATGGACGGTTACTTTCATGATTGTAAACTTTGCATGGATTTTCTTTAGGTTAGATAGTTTAAGAGATGTAGTAACCGTTCTTGGAAGAATCTTTACTAATAGGGGACATTTGTATTTTGACCCCAATGTTATGGGCTACTCTATACCCGCTTTGCTGATAGTGTTCTGTTTTGATTTCTTTGCCGAAAAGAAAAATAATAGAATGCTACTAATGGATAACAAAAATATATATGTAAGATGGTTGTCATATACTGCACTTTTGTTATTCTTAGTACTTTTTGGATCATTTGAGCAAACGCAGTTTATCTATTTCCAATTCTGAAAGTATGAAAAGGTTCTTGCTTAAAAGTATCATATTTGGTGCTATCGTTCTACCAATAGTATTGCTCCTATTTCGTTTCAGCGATAATTTAGCTGAGAGATTCTGGGGACCTAATACAAGAAATCAGATAGAGATGAGCTTCAAGAATGCCCTAAATTCCAAAGCTTCTTGTTGGTTTCTGGGTAATTCACGAATATACCGAATCAATCCAGACATGATTGAAAATGGACATTGGTATAACTTTGCGCATGATAATGACTCTTATAATCAAATGTACTACAAACTTCAATATCTTTTAGATAATGGTTGTAAGGTAGATACATTGGTAATAGGGACAGACTATTTTCAATTTGCCGTGTTCTCTGATACACGTAATTATGTATATGATAATCTACTGGGGCGTGATTATGTAAAAGACTATAATCATTTTTTCCTAAAAGAGAGATTAGACAACTTCAAAAGATCTCTGATTACGAAACAGACAGCATTTGGCCTGAATGTTTTGGAAGTTAGTAAGAGACTGGTAGGGGGGGTAAAAATGTTGACATCCCTTATCTAAGAAAAAACGGTTCTTACTATAATAATGAAGGAGAAGCTAAAGAAAATGATGTTATTAAGAGGGATACAATAAGGGAAATTATTCAAATACATTATTTTGAGAAGCTCCTTTTGCTGTGCCACTCAAATAGCATTGAAGCCTTTGTATTAATGATGCCGGTTCGTGACAATGAACTAAATAATTACGATAATAGTTTTATTATTGAATTTAATAAGTTCATAAACACAAATCTTTCTAAATATGGTTACACTGGAAGGTTTATAGACTTGTCGAACCATCCAGATTTCAAGGATTACAAAAAATATACAGATATAACTCACCTGAATTCAGAGGCGGCTAATGAGTTTACTAAGTGTTTTTACTGTGAACTTAGCAAATATTAGACTTTTCCCTGAATTTCACATAAGTTATTTGGAAACATAAATTTATTTGAAAGTGAAAGTTTTAGTTGTCATTCCTGCAAGAGGGGGAAGTAAAGGAATTCCTTATAAGAATATCAAGCTACTGGCCGGAAAGCCTTTGATTTGTTATAGTATTGATGTGGCCCGTCAGTTCACGACGGATGAGAATATCTGTGTCACCACTGATGATGACAAAATCATTGAGGTGGTTAAGAGCTATGGATTGGAAGTGCCATTTAAGCGCCCTGATTATCTGGCTACAGATACTTGTGGCAGTAATGAGGTGATTCAGCATGCTTGGAAGTTCTATGCTGATAAGGGGAAGCATTATGATGCAGTACTGCTTTTACAACCTACTTCACCTTTCCGTAAGGTCGAATTCTTGAAGGAGGCCGTAGCTTTGTACGATGATAGCATTGATATGATCACCAGTGTTAAGTTGTCTTCTTGTAATCCTTATTATGATGGTTTTGAAGAGAATGGAGACGGCCTGCTAACAATCAGTAAAGGTGATGGTACTATAGAACGACGCCAAGATGCTCCTAGTGTTTGGCAACAGAATGGATCAATCTATGTGATTAATGCAAAGAGCTTGATGGAGAAAGGTTTGGCGCATTTTACCAGAATTCGCAAATACGCCATGTCTGAGTTGTATTCTGTTGATATTGACAACCCGTTTGACTGGAAGGTTGCGGAATTGATATTAGAAGAAAAAATGTTAGGATGATGAACAATCATATTATTAATAAGGATATCACTCTTATTGAGGCTTTATCGCGCATTAATGAAATTGCTCCTGAGCCTCTTGTTCTTTTCGTACTAGATGAAGAGAGTAGAATGGTAGGAACGCTCACCGATGGCGACTCTCGTAGAGCCTTGATTGCTGGTGCTTCTGTTAGCGACAAGGTTGAGAAGATTATGCACAAGAACTTCAACTATATGAGAGTTGAAGACTTGGATAATGTCAAAGAGATAAAGAGACAACGGGATCTAATGATGCGTTTAGTCCCCATTCTGGACAAAGAGCATCACATTGTTGAGATAATCAACTTGGAGAAATATAAGACCAGACTTCCCATTGATGCTGTATTGATGGCTGGTGGTAAAGGTGAAAGATTACGTCCGTTGACAGAGAAAACACCAAAGCCGCTCTTGAAAGTGGGCGATAAATGTATTATTGATCATAATATAGACCGATTGATAAGTTATGGTGTAAAGAATATATCAGTAACGGTCAACTATCTAGGAGAACAATTGGAAGAACACTTTGCGGAACCGCGTGGAGGAGTTAAGGTACAAACTGTAAGAGAACCCAAGTTCTTGGGAACCATTGGAAGTATTCGTTTCGTGAAAGAGTTCTATAATGACACGGTATTGGTGATGAATAGTGACTTGTTCACAAACATCAATTATGAGGATTTCTTCTTGCACTTTAAAGAGCATAATGCTGAGATGAGTGTAGCGGCTGTTCCGTATACGGTTTCTGTTCCATATGGTATCTTTGACTTGGATGGTCGTGATATACAAGGGCTAATAGAAAAACCTACATATAACTACTATGCTAATGCAGGTATTTATCTGATAAAGCGCTCTGCGTTAGATGAGATTCCTGAGGATACCTTCTTTAATGCAACAGATTTGATTGAGAAATTGATTTCCGAAGGGAAAAAGGTTATTCGTTTCCCGTTGAACGGGACATGGATTGATATTGGCAATCCTCAGGAGTATCAGAAAGCGAATGAGTTGGTAAAACACATGCAGTAAAGGAATGCAAGACTTAGTATCTATTATCATGCCTTCTTATAACTGCGGACAGTTTGTAGAAGAAACTATTCGCAGTGTTCAAGCACAGACTTATCAGAATTGGGAAATCATTTTTATGGATGATTGCTCAAAAGATGACACTATCAGAAAAGTGACAATGATGCGAGAGAATGATTCACGAATTCATCTTTATCAAAACATTGCCAATATGGGTGCAGCGTTATCTAGAAATAACGCTTTGCGCGAAGCGAAAGGACGCTGGGTCACATTTTTAGATAGTGATGACCTGTGGGAACCTTTAAAGTTGGAGAAACAGGTAAGGTTTATGGAAGAGAATGGGTACTCATTCTCTTATACAGAATATCAGGAGATGGATACTGATGGAAAGCTGACTGGCGTAACTATCTCCGGACCAAAGCACGTAACCAAGAGGGGTATGTATAACTTCTGTTGGCCTGGGTGTCTGACGGTGATGTATGATGCTTCGAAGATAGGACTTATTCAGATTGAAGATATCAAGAAGAACAATGACTATGCCATATGGCTGAAGGTCTGCCAAAAAGCAGACTGCTATCTGTTGCCTGAAGTGTTAGCTAAATACCGTAGAGGTAGAGTTGGGTCTGTGAGTACTCACGGAATTACTACAATGATAGGATGGCATTATAAATTGTGGCGTGAGGCAGAGAAAAAAAGCGTGATAGCTTCGTTATGGTTGACGGGGGTGAACTTGATATGCGGAGTTTATAAAAAAATGAAATACGTTACAAAAACACGATAATGGGTTTGTTTTTAAAATTTATTTTTGATCGCATTATTGCATTTATTGGCTTATTACTCCTTTGGCCAATATTGCTGATTGTTGCCATCATGGTAAAAATAAAGATGCCAGGTGGCCCTGCGTTCTTTGTGCAGAAACGTGTGGGCAAGGGAGGCAAGCTGTTCAGCTGCCATAAGTTCCGCACGATGACGGTGAAGCATAATGGCAGCACAGTGAGTGTGGCAGGGGATAGTCGCATCACGCCACTGGGCGCTAAACTGAGGCACTGGAAGTTGGATGAGCTGCCCGGGCTGTGGGATGTGCTGATTGGCAATATGAGCTTTGTGGGGCCTCGTCCAGATGTGCCTGGGTATGCGGATAAGCTGGAAGGGGCAGACAGGGATGTGCTGAAGTTGAGGCCGGGGATTACGGGACCGGCAACGCTGAAATATCGTCTGGAAGATGAGTATCTCGCGAATGCGAGGACTTTGGCTTACGGTTTACAGCTTACTGCTTATGGAGTTACCAAAGAGGAATTGGAGAAGATGAGTGCTCAGGAGGTGGCGGTGTGGTATAACGACAACGTGATTTATCCTGATAAGGTAAGGCTGAACTGCTATTACTATAGGCATTATTCTTTTATCAAGGATATACAGATGATACTCTGCACTATACTGGGAAAGAAGATGGAATATGCTGGAGAAATTATATAGAAACAAATATAAATAAGTATATGTTCAATTTAGACAAGTTTATAAGTGATTCGGTGACGTTCAGACCGGAGAGTATGTTTAAGGGTGATATCGAGGCTAATGCAGAGAAACTCACCCAAGAAATAAAAGGTAAGAAGGTCTGTGTGATAGGAGGTGCTGGTTCCATTGGTTCTAGCTTTATCAAAGCTGTTTTACGTTTTGAGCCATCATCAGTAGTAGTGGTGGATCTTAATGAGAACGGACTGGCAGAACTGGTGCGCGATGTGCGCTCTACAAACGGACTTTATGTACCTGATGAGTTCCGTTGCTATACGCTGAACTTTGCAGATTCTATCTTTGAGCGCATCTTCCGCGAAGAGAAGGGTTTTGATATTGTGGCCAATTTTTCTGCTCACAAGCATGTGCGTTCGGAGAAAGACCGCTATAGCGTGCAGGCACTCATTGAGAATAATGACATCAAGGCTAAGAAGTTGATGGACTTACTGACGGTATATCCTCCCAAGCACTTCTTCTGTGTATCCACAGATAAGGCAGCAAACCCTGTGAACATTATGGGTGCCAGCAAGCGTATCATGGAAGACTTGGTGATGGCTTACAACAAGTACTTCAAGGTTACAACCGCACGCTTTGCCAATGTGGCATTTTCGAATGGTTCTCTTCCTGATGGTTGGATTCATCGCTTGCAGAAGAAGCAGCCTCTGGCAGCACCAAGCGACGTGAAGCGTTATTTTGTTTCACCTGAGGAAAGCGGACAGATTTGTATGCTGGCTTGCATCCTTGGCAATGGTGGCGAAGTGTTCTTCCCGAAGTTGGGTGAAGACCAGATGCTGACTTTCAGCAGTATCTGTGACAAGTTTGTTACGGCCAACGGACTCGTAAAAGATCCTTGCAGCAGTGATGATGAAGCAAAGCGCAAGGCGGCTGCACTGGGTTGGGATGACAACAAGTATCCTACTGTTTATTTTGGTTCGGATACCACTGGTGAGAAGGCGTACGAGGAGTTCTATGTTCCTGAAGAAAAGATTGATATGCAGCGGTTCAAGGCTCTGGGTGTAGTCTGCCAGACCACTCGTCACGAGATGACTGAGGTGAATGGCTTCTTTGAGAAGCTGGAAGGCATTTTCGCTAAGGAGAACTTCACCAAGGCTCAGGTGGTAGAGGCCATCAAGGAGTTCATCCCTAATTTTGAGCATGAAGAGAAAGGGAAGAATCTGGATCAGAAGATGTGATGAAAACATTTTTGAAAGGAACCTGGCAGTTCTGTTCTTATGTCTTTTGGCCACAACGAAGACCAAAGGACTATTATAATATATGAGGTGTATAGTAACCAAAGGTCATTGACCTTAGAGTAAAGCACAGATAAGTCGGTCATGGAACTATTGGTTTGAGAGAGCAACTTCCAATGGTGATATGGCCGCTTGTCGGTTTAAAGAAATGCCATAAGGATGCAAGAGACAGCAAACAAGCAGAAGCGCATTACCCTGAAAATGTTCATCAGATGTTAGACGGAATGAGCGTGGAGCTGGCAGAGAAGGTTCATCTGCTGTTCATGGTCAACTATATCGACTACTCAGACTATGACTTCCGTGATGACGGGCAGGTAGAAAGCTATTGCTGGAGCTATTTACACATAACCGACGGGCTGGTGCATCATTCGCATCAGCCCGTCGTTGTTTTTATACCCCAAATGCAGCCTTGAGCAACCGGTAGCGATCCGCTAGCTCCAGGTTCGTGTAGCGGAACACGGCATCGGAGCCATTGTGGTGGAGACCTGCCGCATAGTAATTAATCTGTACTTTATTAAGCATATCGATGTGCGTTTTTCGGGCAAGTTTCGAAGTAGCTATCTCACAAAGGGGCTTGTAGATGTTGTCACCTGACTCTGGGGAGAAGATGTTCACCTTCCGCGTAATACCACACAGTTTTAGCAGTTGTCGCAGGGCTTTGTTGTAGCGTTGTTTGCCGTAGTTGAGATTATTATCAATGAATCGCAGTTTCGTACGTTTGATGATTTCCAACGCAGGCTCTATGAGTGGCGTCGTTATTTCTCGGTTACTGCATTGTAGCCGCACCGTTTTGTGTGGGATGTAATGTATATAATGAATGCCGTCTTCCGAGATGGCAACCTTCTCCATCGTTAGCCTCAACAGGTCGCTGATACGGCAGCCTATGGCGCAGTTGAGTACGAACAAATCCTTTACCCACTGCAGACTCTTGGGAACAGTTGTTATCATTACCCGCTTTAATTCATCTGCCCGTAGATAGATTGGCGCATCATACATCACATGCATTAAAATACGCCGCTTCTCCATCGAGATATTTCGAAATGGAGAGCGGCGTATTTCGTTGGTGTTCTCAAGCTCTGCGAAGAAGGCTTGCAATAACTTTAGGTCGTGTACCACCGTCGTGTCGCGCATGCGCTTCCGAGGTGGTCGGTGTCCTGGTGAACTCGGATAAAGATGGGGGTAGAGGGAAACATAGGTGTACTCATCGTAGATGAACTGTCGGTACTGCATCACCAAATCTGTGGTGAATTTGGCAGGCGAGAGCCGCTGTAGGTTGTTGATCACAAGAAAGCGTCGCAGCTTTTCTGCTTTACCTAAGGCCACAGCATAACGCCCATCTCCCATCACCCCATCGCGGTGTGCCTCGTGAATGTAGCGCAGCAGCCGCTGGTGCAGCGTCTCTGATTTCTTACTGTTTGGAAAACTCTGAAAGGCTCGAAAGCAATTTTGTAAAATAATCGAAAATATCTCCATAGCTTTCTTTTATGCAAACGGAGAACTCTCGGTTTTATTGTATCACTTTCCGTAGGCACCGTCTTTTGCCTCGAAGATGGTACTTGGCTCGTGGACGATGACGGAGTGCCAAGCTCCTTTGGGTACTTGGAGACCATGGACACCTTCACGGGGACAAACTCTGAATCGGGCTGTCTCCACAAACTGCGATTCATCTGCAGCAGTTTCACCATCATGTACTGGACCACCTGCATCCATATTGGGCAGTTCCTCATAGAATACCCAATCCAAGCACCCCTCCAAACAGACTACTGTTTCCGATGTCTTCAGATGGCGATGGATGGGCACCTTTGTGCCTGGCTGTAGCGCATTCAACATTCTTTGCGAGTCGTCCTCAGGTGTTGTTCGCAGGTCAAAGTTCATGCGCAAGCGCTCAGAGGAGGTAGCCTTCTTATGGAGATCCGAGAGTAGATTTTTATCTAATAACTGTATTTCCATTGTTTATTAGTATTCTCTTAATACTACCTCAAACGCCTCTGCATAATTCACGCCCCACTGGCTACCACGAACAGCAGCAAGGCCGCTGATATATTCAGCAGAACGGGGATGCGGATAAGGACGCATCACACCACGATACATCGACAAAGCTTTGATTTTAGCATCAACTCCTTCTTTCCCCACTTCTACATAACAGTTGGGATTAAACGTCTGCATGGCATTGTTAATCTTCCACTCCGTGCAACTGGGCACCTCCATATACCAGAACTCCTTCACACGCTTCACTTCTGGTCTGCGCTGGAACAGACGTATCGCCTCCTGGCACGCCATCGAGGTCTGCAGGTGGTCGTTGTTCGTATCTGCAGGATGATGCGTGATGATGATATCGGGCTCACTCTCCTTGATGGCACTCTCGATGAACTGCACCAGCTGTAGATGCGGCACCGTGTTCATCTCGATATTCGGGAAAGTCCCTTCATACTCCTTGTTCACACCGATATATTTCAATGCGGCATGCGTATCATCATCTAGTTCCTTATCATCCGGACGGAACGCACGCGCCTTCGCCTCTGTGCACATGATACACACATCCACCTGGTCACCATTGTGTGCCCATTTCCATATCGATGCTCCTGCACCCAGCACCTCATCATCTGGGTGTGCTACTACGATTAAGTATTTCATATTCTTGAATATTATCTATTATTAGATTGTAAGAATCCTCTTATAACGATTCGTCTCATACCGCTCAAACCCCATCTCCTGATACAATTGGTTTGCCGCCACACGTGCGGGATTGGATGTCAACTGTATATGATGAACATTCATCTTCTTGGCCGCATTCACTTATAGTCCAAGTTTCTTGTTCGACCTGTTATTATCTAAACGGATACAATTCGTTGCTTCTGGTGAATTAACCACTTCTATCATCCTTTTGCTGTCTGATCCGCCGGTAAATATATTATTTAAGACATTAACCTTTCCGTATGAGGTATTAATATCTCTTTCTTTTTCAATGATAAGCAAGTCATACTCACCCTCATATTCATTACCTGATAATTCTAGGTCTTTAACTTCAGCGTTATTAATTTCATTTCTTACACGAAAAAAATGTGAACCACCTTTAACTTTATTACCTGAAACTTTAACAGAGTCAAGTCCCCCTCTTACATCAAATATAGAATTGAAACGATTCACAACATTCACCGTATTGTTTTCAACGACAGAATTCTTCAAACAAGATCCAACCACATATATACATGAGCACCAGTCTTTTGCTATTTTATGGTCAATAGTGTTGTTTCTAATGATAATATTATTCAACGCAGACAGATATGATGTGCCAATCCCTATAGTATAATACTCATTGCTTTCTATGTAGTTGTTTTCCATTATTACATTATTGCCATAAATACTAACTACATTTGTTTTATTCGTATACAGCTTCTGCAGGTAATTATTAGATATTTGAACGCCAAAAGCTTGCACTTTAATACAACGTTTAGAGTTCGTGTTTGCTTTAATTATATTTTGAGATATTGAAACGTTGACATTGTCGTACAAGTCTTCTCTAGAAGGAGCGGGCTTGCTGTTTACACTTGGAATACTAATAATATGTATGGCATCACCATCTCTCGTAGACTGCACGTTCTCAATTACATTATTTGTAATCAAAGAGTTGATGGTATGCTCATAAACAACACCCGCAGCACTTCCAATAGAACCGCCATTTCTGCCTACTGGCAGAGCGACAATATTATTTATGTTTGAATTAGAAAGTTCAATATTGGAGCAATCATTACATCTTAGGCCCCAACTCATCGTTTTGTCAGACCCATCACAGTTACAAATTGTACATTTATCTATAGAAACATCCTTGCTTTGAGTAACAAACAAACCCTTCTGTGCAATTCCTTTTCCATCAAGCGTGATATTATTGATGTGACTTTTATTTAAACCACTCATATACATGAGCGTACCCGTTGATGTTACCCCCTCCCCTTCATATATCTCAAACCCCGGAAGAGCATAAATAGTCCCGTTTGAAAACAAGAATTCACCATTATTACCATCAACTACAATTACTTTATTAACACCAAAAGTTTTATTCTTTAAATCTATAAACGAGCATGAGTTTACTATATCTTGTAATAGTGTTGTGGCATCTGTCGGAATATCAAAACATTTAATGTCTATCGAATCAAGATTGGAAAACCGAATATTATATAATGCCGTTTTCATTGACTCTATCCGGCAATGGTTAAAATTCACAGTTCCATTCCTTAATTTGCCTCCTTTGAATTTTAATTCACAATTATTTGGAATAACAATGTCCTCTGCTAGCGAATAATCATATTTAATAATAAACTTTGTATTATCTCCATAAGAATTAAGCATCTTCTGGGTTAGAGTGTTCACCCCATTGACAAGATTCCTCTTCAGAACGACACTCTTTAGTTGCTTACTCTCACTTACAATTTTGTAACTATTCCGGCTATAGTATTTCATAGGTGACTCAGTAAAAGCCACAAGACAAAAAACCAACAAGAAGATTGAAGACAATAGAATCCTAAGGAAACGCATAAAACAATAGGGTTATTATTTCCCGACTAAGGTTAACACCCCACCTCTCATCATCCCCCACCAAACTTTGAGTGAATCCATCGGGAAAATAGTGAATTGTTTGATGGTGTCAGATGTTATATGATAGAAGGTTTTCCATTTTCGGGAAATGGCAGATTCTTCATTTCGATAAGACATGTTACCGCCAAAGATCCAAAAGTTTTCCATTCACTCATCAGCCCCATATTCTTTATCCGTGATTCCAATAATCCGTGATCCAGTGAATCCCGGTATGTCCAAAGCAATCTACACCAGTCACTTATTTGTCGTAGCCCTATACCGCCTTTAAAGAAATGTTGTAATATATGGGTAAAAACATACACCACATCACAATTGATTTCAGGCAAGAAAACCTGAGTTTTTCCATTTAGACAAGAACGAACATTCATTACAATAACTCGTGGGGGATAATTCGTGCATTAATACGTCCAAATCCGCCAGATCTTATGATGTATATGATTTTAACTCTTCAACCATTGTTTATGTTTTCATGTGAGCTTTGGCTATTCTTTGTATTGACTCTTCGTAGCTCACGACACGATACTTTCCATCAAAATGATTACTAAGACTCATATCATAAGCTATGCTGCCAAAAGCCTTATGAATGAATGAAAACGTCTCATACTTGGAGAAGAACCTAAGTGCGGGATTAAAGATTCTTGTCTGCCACATCTTATTGCCAACAGCCTGGGCAATATCTGCCACCATCTTACTGGTCTCAATATAGCACTCCTGTTGAGGATAGTAGATACCACCTTTGTTGTTCTCAATAATGAGTTTGATCAACTCGCAAAGGTTGTCTACATACACCATACTCTGCCTGTTCTCCAGTTTAGGGAATATAGGCATCTTCTTGGCAAAGTTAACCAAACGAGGGAAATTGTCTCTTGCAAACTCACTATAGATAAGAGGTGGACGCATAATTGCCACTTGAAACTTGTCATCAACAAGTTCTTGCAGACCTCTTTCTGCCATCATCTTGCTCTTGCCATATACTGTAGGCTCAGAAGGGATGGTTTCTGCTGTTATCATCTTCTCTTCTCCCAATCCACTCATGTCACCATAAACGATCTGACTGCTCATCTGAACAAACAAGGGCACACCTTCCTCCTTTGCTTTCTTGGCCACATCAATAGGAAGCTGTCCGTTCACGGCATAATACAGTTCTTCAGAGCCTTGGCGAGCATTCGCATGAGCCAAACCTGATACATTATAAACTGCATCATAGCCGTGGAAGTCAGTTCCTTTCCAGATGCCGTTCATACTATCCACGGCATCAATCTTCCATTCAGGATAGTGGGAATTAATGTATTCTGTGAACTTGCCGCCAATGTAACCACCGACACCAACAAGCATTACTTTTTTCATAAGTATTATTTAAATGAATCCCAGTTTTCAATTACCGCATCCCAGGGACCACGGTCTTCTTTATCATATATATAGACGCACTTAGCATCTTTGAAATCTCTCAACCATTCAGCCAAGCTAACCATACCGCCTTCTACACGCTTACCGTAGTCAATGACTTCGCTCATTGAAGTAAATGGTTCAAACTCTTTGCGATCTGCAGGATCAATATAGCCGTTCTCCATACCCTTTACCCAAAGATAAGGCAAAGGCATTCCTGCAAACTTGCAGGTGGGGTTCCAGGCAGAAGCACGGAAGTTGGTCTCCATAAAGTAGTATGTTCCATCCTTGTCAATCAAGAACTCTACTTCAAACACGCCTTCAAAACCGATCTCCTCAAACATGGCCTGGAGTTTCTTCTCCATCTCTTTGTCCGTAAACATGCAGACATCGTGGTAGGGGCTGTAGTATCCCTGGATGAGGTACTTCCACTTCATCTGGGTGATAATCTGCATCTCCTTACCGTGATTGATAGTATAACCTTCCAGAGCCATCTCATTCTGCTTGTCCACAAAGTGCTGTATCATAATCAGCGGACTCTCTATCTTCTGAATAGCTTCTTTCAGTTCCTGCTCATTCTGGCAGATATACACATCAAACTTCCAGCTACCGGAATTAGGAGAAATGTCCTTGGTAATGATGGGATACCACAGGTTCTCGGGCAGCGGGTCATTCTTACCAATCACATAGCTATCCAGTACATTAAATCCGTGTTTCTTGGCGAGTTGCTGGATTTCATACTTGTCCATAAACTCGTTGATGCGGCCAGAACGCCCTGCATTGTAGGTAATGAACTTATTCTTCCACTCATCATAATGCAGGTCAAAGTATCCCACAGACTTGTCATCTGAGAACACAATGTAAGGCTTCTTACCTGTCTCTGCCGCCAGGTTGCCATACTCTTTCATCAACAATTCGAAGCCCTCCTCCACAGAGTCCACACGGTGAAGTTTGGAGATATACTTACTACGTGTAGCCACCTCATACCGGCGCTTCACTGAAATATACACAGGATTGATACCATTCTCGCCAAATGCGCGAATCATATTCAATGGGTTATAGTGCTCAAGGGCGAACACTATACACAGATGTCCGTTATAACTATTGTTCATTATTATCTGATTTATTGTCTTCTACATACACGTTATCTCCCTTAACCACAGTCTTGATGATGGAGAAGAAAGTCTTTACATCCAATGCTAATGATACGTTATCAGCATATTCTGCATCCATCTTAAACTGGAGGTCTCTATCTGCAGAGGCTCTGTAGTTAATATCAACCGTACAGAACATACCAGCCTTTACATCATATCGCTTGCAATACTCTTTATTCTCTTTATAGGGTTCGAACTCCCAATCAAGTATAGGACGAGGGCCAATGATGGCCATTGTACCATTGATGATGTTAAACATTTGTGGTAGTTCATCCAAGCTGGTTCTGCGAAGGAATGCGCCAACTTTCGTTATACGTGAATCATTTGAACTCTTTGCAATACCCCCCATCTCATACGCATGATCACACATAGTGCGGAACTTAAAGACTGTGAAAGGTTTCATACCTTTACCCAAACGACGTTGTTTGAACAATACTGGTCCCTTGCTATCAGCTTTAATGGCGATAGCAATAATGAGCATCGGTATGCAGAACACTATTAGTCCAATAATTGACAATATGCAATCAATAAATTGTTTAAAAAAACATGTATACATAAGCAGTTATGCATTAATTAGTTTCTCGAAATGTTCCACACCTTTTTCTATGGTAAAGACTTGCTCGTAATAATCTCTTGCATTCTTCCCCCACTTTTCAAGTAACTCTTTATCTTTATATATTTCACGAATCTTCTTTGCAAGTTCCTTAAAATCACCAGGTTGAACAGATACACCACAATTTGCAGTTTCTATCACTTCAGTAGCGCCAGAACCAATCATAGCGAAAACAGGTTTGCCAGCAGAAAGATACGACTGGACTCTTGCGGGTACCGTTACGTCCAAATGTTTAAAATCAGTCTTCTTCAAAGCCAAAAGCATTGCATCTGCTTGTGCAAAAAATGCAGGCATTTTTTCAACAGGAAAACGCCCTATACATATTGCATTCGGAACATTATGGTCTTTAAACCATTGTTCCATAAAATCCTTACGAGAACCACCACCTACAAATACGAAGTGAATATCCGTCAAGTCTTTTAGCTCCTCAGCACACTGGCATACTTCTTCTGGCCCGATTCCTTCTCCTAAATTACCTGCCATCATCACTTTGAAGCCTGATGGTAGCTCTGGTATATTTGTATCTGTGATTATCTTAAAATCAGAGCACCAATTTGGGGTATAATCAATTTTGTAAGAGTAGTCCTTCTTACGGTTAACTAACTCTGCCATACCCTTGGAAGAAATAAGAATCTTATCACTGTTACGATAAATCCATTCTGTTAGGCTTCCAAGAATTGGAATAAGAACCTTGTTGGCTCTTTCAGATGTATTATCTGTTATTGAATCCGGGAAGATATCCTGCATCCAAGACAGAACCTTTGTTCTTCTAATCTTTCCTAAAACTATTGCAGGTATAATCAGAGTAATTGGAGATGGTTCGTATGCTATGATTGCATCATACTTCTTTTTCCATGCGAAATAAAACAACACCCACATAACGGCATTAATCGCATAAGAAATATAATTCAATGAAAGCCGTACATTGGATGCTTTCTTTCCACGAGGAAGTTGAAATACTCTGTAAATCTTAACTCCGTCTTTCTCCTCTACTCTTTTTTTGAAAATACCATACCCCTTAAAGTACCTGCCCTCAGGGTAATTTGGAATACCAACCAAAGCATCCACATGATACCCCTTCTTTACGAGTGCAGGTCCCAGATCATTTATCCTAAAATTCTCAGGATAATAGTATTGGGTAACAATTAGAACTCTCTTTTGTTCTGCCATTGAATCAATTATTTCTTCCAAATCATCTTATTCACAATACCTACATAACTCTGGATGAGCTTGATAACCTTAGTAGAGACATTCTCATCAGTATATGCAGGAACAGGACAAGCATCATCACCATTCTCATGCATAGCTACTGCCAGTTCAACAGCCTGACAAACGGCCTCAGAGGTGATACTACCAATAGTGAAAACGCCCTTATCCATAGCCTCTGGACGCTCGGTAGATGTGCGGATACTTACAGCCGGGAAGCCAAAGAAGGCTCCTTCCTCAGGTACAGTACCACTATCACTTACCACACAAAATGCATTCTGCTGGAGTTTGTTGTAGTCAAAGAATCCAAGAGGCTTGTGCTGAATCACCTTGTCATTGAACTTAAATCCACGTTTCTCGATCATCTTCTGACTGCGAGGATGGCAGCTATAGAGCACAGGCATATTGTAAGATTCTGCCATAGTATTCACAGCATTCATCAAAGAGAAGAAGTTGGCTTCAATATCAATATTCTCCTCACGGTGAGCACTCAGCAGAATGTACTTGCCTTTCTCTAAGCCAAGATCTTTCAGAACGGTACTTGCCTCAATCTGAGGAAGCACGTCTTTTAATACTTCTGCCATAGGTGAACCCACAACATAGGTATATTCAGGCTTCACGCCTGTGTCAAGGATATAACGACGAGCGTGCTCACTGTAGCACAAGTTTATATCGCTAGTTACGTCCACTACACGACGAATCACCTCTTCAGGAAGATTCTCATCCTTGCAACGGTTACCTGCTTCCATGTGGAAGATAGGAATCTTCAAACGTTTTGCTGAAATAACGCACAAGCAAGAGTTGGTGTCACCCAAGACTATGACTGCATCAGGTTTTACTTTAGCCATCAGCTCATAGCTCTTGGAAATGACATTACCCATAGTCTGGCCAAGGTTATCACCAACTACACCCAGATAGTAATCAGGCTCACGCAAACCAAGGTCTTTAAAGAACACCTCGTTCAACGTGTAGTCATAGTTTTGACCTGTATGAACCAACACTTGGTCAAAGTACTTGTCTGCTTTCTTTATAATAGCAGACATCTTTATGATTTCGGGGCGCGTGCCCACGATGGTCATCAGTTTTAACTTTTTCATGCTTTACAGATTATAGTGAGGATACATATCCTTATGTTTCTTTACCCACTCAGCGAGTTCAGCCACCATCACATCATAGTCAGGAATCAGGTAACTAAACTCAAACTTGGTCCTTTTCAAAGACTTATCAGCATTCACTCCCTCCACAGGATTGATAATAATACTATCATTGCGGAAGTAGTGGTTAAACAGTTTGCAAAGCTCATACTTGCTGATACCATGATCAGGAACCGTATTGTAAAGACCATGTGCCCTCTCCTTGGCAGCTTGCTCCATTGTTTTGGCAAGCTGTAGTGTTGTCTGGCCTGTCCAAATAGCCTTGGTATAGCCGTTAATTTGGCCTTCCTGATGCAGGAACCAGTTCAATAGACCAATTCCGTTAGGATTAATATCAGGGCCAACAATGCTATTACGCAATGTAATGTTCTTATCATCATTCAATTCACCAAGAGCCTTGCTCCTGTCATAGAATGTAGTTCCATCCTGGAAATCATCCTCAGTATAACTTCCTTTCTTGCCTGAAAAAACACAGTCGGTACTCATGTGAATTACCTGGGTATCTGTTCCTTCTGTGGTTTTAGCCAAGAAATGAGGAAAATAGCTATTTAAAAATGCAGCCAATGCATGATTGTTTTCAGCAAACTGATTCAGCACACCAATACAATTGATCACTGTATCATAGTTGCCTTCCTTGATTACTCTTGCAATAGTCTCTATATCGAAAGCATTGCCTGCAAAGCTTTTAATATATTTTGATTCACGAAGATCAAACCCATAAACCTCGTGGCCTTGCTCTTGAAGATAAAGACTGATAGTATGGCCTGCCATACCGTTGCAGCCGCAAATAAAGAATTTCATATCTTAATTATCAATTATAAACTTTCAATTATCAATTATTCCGAGCGGTAATCTCTTGCTTTAGCACGCGGCTGCAAGCCAAGGTCTTCACGGATGAAGTTGAGCTTCAGCAGAAGTTCCTTCATACCATCAACATCCAGTCGCTTGGTATTGTGTGAATGATACTCCTCAACTGTTTCCACTTTGTGGTCGCCTTCTGTGAAGAACTTATCATAGTTGAGGTCACGATTGTCGCAAGGGATACGGTAATAACCACCCATATCAATTGCCTTGGCCATTTCCTCACGAGTCACCAATGTCTCATAGAGTTTTTCTCCATGACGGGTTCCGATTACTTTAACTTCTGTCTCGCCATACTTTGGGTCAATCTTAGCATAAGTCTGTTTAAGTGCCTCTGCCAACACATCCAATGTAGCTGCCGGTGCTTTCTGAACAAACAAGTCACCATTTTCTCCATGAGTAAAGGCGTAGATTACCAAATCTACCGCATCGTCCAACGTCATCATGAAGCGAGTCATGTTGGGATCAGTGATGGTGATGGGCTTTCCTTCCATCATCTGCTCAACCCACAAAGGAATAACCGAACCGCGGCTAGCCATCACGTTACCATAGCGTGTGCAGCAAATAGTGGTCTTCGCATTCATTCCAAGTGCACGCCCCTGCGCTATGGCAACCTTTTCCATCATAGCCTTACTGATACCCATAGCGTTAATAGGATAAGCGGCCTTATCTGTCGAGAGAACAACTACGTTCTTCACACCATGAGCAATCGCAGAGAGAAGCACGTTGTTTGTTCCTTCCACGTTTGTACGTACGGCCTCCATAGGGAAGAACTCACAGCTGGGCACCTGCTTAAGTGCAGCAGCACTGAATACATAATCAACACCGGCCATAGCAAAATCCACAGCCTCGCGTTGGCGCACGTTGCCAATGTAGAACTTCACTTTGTGAGCCACATCACCACGATTCGCTTGCAAGAAGTGACGCATGTCATCTTGCTTCTTTTCGTCACGACTAAGGATGCGAATCTCCTTAATATCACTGTCAAGGAAACGACGTAAAACAGCATTTCCGAAACTACCGGTACCACCTGTAATAAGTAGCGTTTTGTCTTTAAATACTGACATATATATTATTCTTTATGATTATTTCAACAAACTATAAGTTTTTTATATTCATTATTCAGCCAATCGGAGGTATAGCTTCCATACTTGTCAAGCCAAAGCTTACGAGCATTTTGTCCATACTCCTTGATACTATCCGTTGTGATTGTTGCAATAACCGCCTTTATCTCGTCAATACTCTCTTCTGAAACATAGCCAGTTTGATTGGTCAAAACCTTTTTTTCAACAATTGTTCCTTTTGTAGAAATAATAGGTTTCCCCAAAAACATGGATTCATAGTATTTGTTAGGTGCAGCGTAAATATGATTGGGATTAATCTTTGAATACATTGCGTACATTACATCCGAATTATATGATATATTCAGCCCATCCTGATACGAAACCTTCCCATAATACTTTATAGTAGGACAATCCTTCAGGCTATCAAGTTTATCTTCCATTTCTTTATCTCCAAAACCAGCAATTGCAAGATTAATCTGGCCCTCTTCAGCTATTCGTATTATTTCATATAAACACCTCTCATTGCAAAAGCCACCCACATAGGATATCGTTATCAAATCATTATTAAATCTCTTACTAGGGTCTTCTTTTATAAACGAAGAGTCTGAAAAGAAAGGAATATTAGGTAACACCGTCACCTTAGATTCATCCACCTTATATGGAATTTGCTCTATACGTTCAGGCTCACATATGATGATACTGTCAGAACGCTTCACCGTGAACTTTTCCATTATTTTGAAAGCTTTCAAAACGTATGCTTTCTGGTCATATAAGGTAGCGGAGAACCAGTCAAAAATATCGAAGATAACCTTTGCTTTATGGTTGAAAAGCTTAAAACATGCGGCTGGAAAAGCGCTATCAATATCACAGCCATGAATTACCAGTTTCTCTTCCTTAAGTTTCCTTAACTGTTTATAAACAAATAGCATCCAACCTATTCTGTTTTTTACAGCATTGACGCCCCCAACATTATAGCCGGCCTCTCTCTGCCACAAAATAGTGTTTGGCAATCTGTCTTTCTTGCCATCTCGATCCCATCCAATCAACTTATGTTCAATTCCTTTTTCTTGAAGGTACCTCACATATTTCATGGCTCTTGGGTCTGAAATTATGTCATTACATCTTACTAATACTATCATTATCGTATTACACTAATAAAGTCATTTGCAATTTTTTCATATTTGAAACCTTCAACCGGCCCTATCTTCATGCTGGCATATTTCCCACTTTGGATATCTTTAATCACCCCCGCAATTTTATCCTTTACATTTGGAACAAATATGAAACGGTTAAAGCGTTCATATTCCTTTGCAATATTGCTAGATTCTGTGATTACCAAAATATATTTATACGTCAGACCATAGTGGTACAACTTTCCGGGCACCTGAATACAGTTGCCTGTTTTACTGAAATTCTCCAAAACAATCAAAATGCCACATTCCAGTTCGTAGGATTTAACTTCGTCCCTTGACATCCGTCCGTGTACTTTAACAGTTCCTTCGGAATGTAACTCCTTATCCCCACCACCAATGATTACAGCATCTAAATGGTTTTCTACACATGCTTGGTAGAAAGGATCTATATTACGATACATCTGCCTGTAATCGCCAAAATAACCGATTTTTGCCACATCTCCCGTTTCTACCACACTGTTGTCTTTCTTAAAGTCAGTAGTTGGAATCCACGTTATCTTTGACGCCAATTTAGGATATTTCCCTTTCATATAACTGACCGCACACGGATTTGTATAAACAGAAATATCAGAAACTGATATAAGGCGGTGCTCTTCTTTAGCTTCACGATTCCCAAACAATTTGTCAGATGCCACATCATTACTCATCGGATCCCCCCAATACAAAATCCATTTGGCCTGATACTTCTTCATTCTAATAATCTTTTCTGCAAAGAGATGAGACGAACGTGGCTCAGAGGAAGATACTATATAGTCGTACGTGTCATCCAATTCTGACAAATCGCCCTTTTTTAGCTTAAATAATGGCAGACGGAAAACATCATACACCGACAATTTGCTATATGTCTTTATCAGCCACCCTCGCATGGCCCCCGATATACTTGTGTCTTCTTTTGGGGTTTCTTTAGATTGGGTCACACAAACGACCTCTGTTCTGGGAAAAGTTATTAACTTATCTATCTTGATTAGATTTTCATAGATAGATTTATCTGAAACATTATTTGTTGGGACAAATAAACAATGCACTATATGACCAGCATCATGAAGACTATTCATCAGGGCAACAGTTCGAATGTTACCTGATGTATTTCTTCGCAAGTCGTATGTTGAAATAAATAAAAATTTACTCATATTCCTAATTGTTTTGTAATATAAGGAATAAAAAATTTCCCTACATCATTATGGTCATCAAAATCTTCCACAATTTCTGAGAACTGGATATTCGTCTTTTTTAAATCCTCAACCATATCTTTTATATGTTCTTCATACGTATGTTCTGACTTAGAATAAAGAAGATATATATGGCTTTTTGAATTAAAATATTCTTTAAAAAGACTCGGCATAACCAAATCTAAAGTTTTCTGTTCTTCTTCCCCCGCATTTTCCCCCATCATAGCATAAAAAATATCGCGACGATTATCAACGTCCGTATTAAGATATTTACCAATATAATATTGATTTGCTCCACTAATGATTGATGTCGCACCTATTTTTAAACCATATATAATAGCATCTGATCCCCCCTTGCTTGTTCCTAATGTCACAATTTCTTTATACTTTGTTTTTGTAAGTATTTGATTCAACAAACTTGTTGTCAATTTATTGGGTAGTTCTGTACCATTCTCATATAATAAATAACTCCCTTTATAACCAAAGTTGTCTTGAAGAAACAGTTTATCAGCACTTAAAGGTTTGAGAGTTCTATAATAATTAAAACAAGGTTTATCGCTAAACGCTGTAAATGAAATTATCAGTTTCTTAGAATTACAGGTCTCGTAAATGTACTTAATTCTTTTTTTATATGTTCGCGTCTTTAGCAAAAAAAATAAGCGTGTAGCTATCTTATGAAAAGAAATCTTTATATTCATATCATTATAATTAAACAAACTAAAAGCAAGGTTTAATTTTTAAAACTGTGTTCTAAATGATTTCTTCCCCCCTTTGCTTTCAAGGAAGCAACAGGAAGCGAAGATAAAGCCAAATAACATGATATTACTATCCAAACCTCCACTTGTCATCGATCTCAAAAAATAAACCAACAACAAAAAAATGCTGGCCTTGCATCTTTTGCAAAGGACGAATAAGGGTCTAATCGAAATGGCAAGAACCGCTACGGTTCCGACTATACCAAGTTCACATAGTAACTCTACAAATAAGTTATGCGGATAGCGGCCATATTTACCATCAAGATTAAACCTACCATAACCGATACCGAATATTGGATTATCAAGAAAATCAGCGACCCCTTTTATAAGATGGAATTCTCGTCCACTACCTGACAAGTAGCCTTCTTCGCCAATAGAAGAGAGAAGTCCTTCATCTGAAAACAGATTACCAACTAACTGCCATATTAGTATTATTGCGGTCAAACCAATAATTATCGTCGAAAAACCTTTACGCTGTTTTTTTAACAACATCAGAAGCCAAGCACCTACTAGTACTATTGATATAATTATAAATTGTCTTGCGCCAGAATACAATGAAACAAGGGTGCATAAAAGCAAAGCAACAACGACAAACATTGGGTTGATCTTTTCTTTAATTGTATGCAACATAATTGTTCCGAATCCAATAACCGCAAAAAAACCGACGTGTTGGTAATCAATCATGTAGGTATCATTTTCAGAAAACATCATATTATACTGACGCAAGTAACCAAAGTCAAAAAAAGAGGAAGGCCCAGCGCCGTTGTTAAGGAATGGTGATATCCTTAACAAAAGATAAGAACAAATTATATAATACAACCCCGTTCTTATAAAATCACACTTTTGCGGGTTTGAAAACATCAAAGCGTAGGCAATAAAGGCGAATATGCCATATTGGACTGTCAGGAACAATTTTTCGCCGGCATAATTACCTCCTGCTGATGAAAATACAGAAAATGCCAATATTACAAACAAAAACGACATCCATATTATGGCTGTTTTTATATTGTATATCTTATATTCTTTTTTTATCCCCCACTTGTAAAAAAACAATAATGCTGCAAAAATCTGGAAAAAACCTCCTAAACCTGATATACCATAATAATAAAAAATCGAACCAAATAAAATAGGTAAAGGATAAAAGCACAATGCAAACAATCCAATCTTATCTACTCTTACGAATATTAAAGGGAGTAAAAAAAATGACAGTATCATTACTGGCATAACGTCAAGAAAAATGTCAGTAAATATTAAAAGTAGAATAACAAGTTCTATAAGATTAGACCCAAAAACATTTGATTTCATTGTGCCAGAAAAAACAGGTTTATATTACTGTTCTGTTATTGTTGTATTATTGATAATGGCCTTCTTAATATCACTAGTAGATACAGACTTAGTATAAGGAAAATATATAACTTCAACACCTTTTGATTCAAGGCTTTGTTTTGTTTTAATATACAGTTCAGCATCTTTCCAATCATCACCATGAAAGATCCTATCGAAATGGAGTCTTTCCCATGCAGCCACCTTGTCCATATTCTCCTGAGGGACCACCTCATCAACATACTTCAAAGAGCGGATTATTTCAGCGCGTTGGTTGTAGGGTATCACAGGGTACCTATGCTTATAACTATAAACATTTTCATCGGTGCTAACACCAACAATGAGGTAGTCGCACATTGACTTTGCACGCTTTAAGATATTCAAATGGCCTATATGGAATAGGTCAAAGACGCCAGTTGTATAACCTATTATTTGTTTTTTAGTATTCATTTTTGAATTATTTTTCTAATGATAACAAACCACTACCACCAGTAGCATATATTGTCTCGCCAGCTAATGTTTCTCCCAGATCACTAACCAAAAGGACTGCCCAACTTGCTATTTCAGACGGTAAAATATACCTTCCTAACATGGCGTAAGCACAATTAACATCTTCATTTTCATCAACGCCCAACATAGGGGTTGCTGTTTGCCCGGGTGCTATCGCATTTACTATTATGTTATGCGGCAACATCTGTTTTGCAAGCCCCCTTGTAAACCCTTTAATTGCCCATTTCGATAAATGATATGGACTTGTGCCCGGTCGTAGAGCGGATGAAGAAGAAACCATCAGGATATGTCCATGAATGCCATTCTTTATCATATAGTTACAGATTTTCTGGGTAAAGAAAAAAGCACCTTTAAGGTTTATATCCATCACATTGTCATATTCACTCTCGGATATCTCCAAAAAACCGGAATGATGATGAATGCCAGCAGAGTTGACGAGTATATCAATTCTATTCTCAGGAAAAAAAGAACAGGCTTCCTTAATCTTTGATTCCATTTCTGAAATGTTATTGATATTAAAAACCATACCTTTACAATAATCACTTGATATATTAGATACGGCCTTCTCCACTTTACCTGCATTCGAACTGGCAACAATTACCTTTGCCCCTGAGCGCAACATTACCTCGGCTATTGCATAGCCGATTCCACTGGTACCTCCTGTTATTAAGACAATTTTGTCTTTTAAAAGCTCAGTGTTCTCCTTAATCCTCAGTATAGGGATCTTTTTTTCTTTCACAAAGGGCGAAAACAAATCTTTTATTCTCATTTTTATGATCTACCCAGGATTTTCTTTAAAGAACCTTTTATTTTATTTTTTGCACTTCTAGTTGACACAACATTTGATATAGCTTCTTTTACCACCATAGCATCTTTTTCCATGTCTGTGAATAGCTCAACACAGATAGGCTTGTTTGATTCAGATGTTAATTTAAGCAAAGCAGGCTCAACTTCTTCTTCTATCCTGACAGGAATGTATTCAAAGCCAAGTGATTTTACCCAACCTTCAGCAACTTTATTATGCTTGACAGAGATATAATCATTCAAAGTAGGTACACAGTTTTTACCGGTATTGAAATGAAACTCTGCACCGCCTTCGTTATTCAGCAACAAAATCCTGACATTATTCCTGATTCCTCGAATGCCTATAGAATTCATATCATAAAAGAAACTCAAATCACCTATTATCAAAAAGCATAGGTTATCCGTTGCAAAAGAATGTCCTATCAAAGTAGAAAGACAACCATCAATTCCTAATGCACCGATATTACTAAAAACTTTTATATTGGTTTTCAAATTGAACAGATTCATTCCTCGCGTGCTATTTAATATTGCTGTATGTACAACTGAAGATGAAGGAATGAGTTCTGCAAGTTTCTTTATCACACTTAAACTTGAGAAAGGCAAATTATCGAACTTTGTATTCAAATAAGCAGCCTCCCATTTTTCATAATAAGAATTTATTCCTTTTTTATTTACATTACAATTAAAATGCTCAAAGAAATAATTAGATGAACACCTGAAGATTGCATGTAAGCTCTTAAAAACATCCCTTACCTCGCCAGCCTCATCGACGCTCCAATGAATAATAGTCTTTCTTTTCTGTCTAAGGAATCGTTTAAAATTATTCGATAAGATATTGTTTCCTAATGTAATGACCAAATCAGGAGACAACTCTTCAAAATCCTCATCAGTCATAGTTTCTGCTATTCTATATGAGGGAATAGCAGATGGAACTTCTACGTTTGACATATGGTCTACTAAACACACAGCACCAGTATAAGAACAGAAGGTTGAAATATTACGAGCTAATTCCGCGCTTTCCAAATAGTTTTCTCCAACAACTGCAAGAATTCTGTTGCTTTTGTTAATGATATCTACATATTTTGACAAAACATTTGGATCTTGCATTTCATCAGTTGTAACCAAATCAATCTTTGAAACAGAAGGCAGGGTATCTCCATTAAACTCCAACACATTTCCTACAGTCGGCACATTTATATGAATAGGAACGTTACCTGCAATCTTTTGACTAATAAAAGCCTCATTTATTAGACGACTGCAAAACCATTCATCGTCATCATTTTTAACTATAGGTAAGGTCACTTCTTTTGCCACCATACTACCAAAAATAGTTCGCTGATCTATCTTTTGTGTCTCAAGTTGGTTGAGTAGATATGGACTCCTATCGCTAGTTATTACCACCAATGGGACCCTTTGATAATAGGCTTCAGTAACAGCAGGCATATAATTACATACTGCTGTACCGGAAGTACATAATATTCCAATAGGCTCAATTGAAACCTGAGACAAACCCATTGCAAAATAGGCTGCACTCCTTTCGTCAACTACTGAATAGCAAGTAAAGAAAGGATCAGTTTCAACAGAGTGAATGATTGGTATGTTATTTCCACCAGGGGAAATAACAATTCTGCGGATGTTATACTCCTTCAACAGGCTGATTAGTATCTGTACATTCTTTATTGATGTATACATTCTTGATATTGTTTTAATGTTCCTTTAAAAATATGCGGCGAATTAATCATTTCATTTATAATCTCCTCGGAAGGGCATTTCATATAGTCACCATAGTAATGGCTTAAATATGGATCTATCATTGCGGGTATTGGAAACAATTTACCCTCAAATTCTACAAACACGGGCGTTCCATATATTTCTTTTCGAAGAACGTTTTTAGTGCTATATTTTCCACAAGGGTTAGTGACGAACTCAGCACTTTCAAAAGGATACTTGGTAATCAAATCATTATATTTACGATAAAGATAACTATCTGAAAAAACTGACAAAGCCTCAGATATCATATACTTTACGATATACTTATACCACACAGTTGATTCACTATACTTTAATCGTTTGAACTTATAAATCTTACGAATCCTAGCAATCTGTTTATCGTGTAATTTCTGTTCTTCCATAGATGAGGCTGTGCCTATTAACGGGAACAGATCAACACACATCAAGTCTTCATCTTGTCCCTTAAGTACTATTTTTGCCTGCATTCTTGTTGCCTTTTTATCATAATATAGAATTTCAAATTTCCCCAAATCACGAGCCTTTAAAGCATTAATAAGTTTCTCATAATTATTTATGGGAATAATAACATCCGCATCTTCGTCCCAAGGTATAAAACCCTTATGACGTATAGCCCCCAATGCGGTACCTGCATGTAAATAATAGGTCGCTCCTATTTCCCTCGCAACACTATCTATTATGCAAATCGCTTCTTTAAGCAAAAGATGTAATTCATCTATTGACAAATTATAACAGTCAATTTTTTCTTCGTACATAATTCTTAATTGTATTTTTTATTGATCCGTTTTTATCATAATAAGGCAAAAAGCTCCAGAGAAGACCAAAATAAACTATTATGTATATAATTGCTCCAACAAAAGTAGCCAGAATGACAGAAGGGATAAACTTTACAATAAGATATGCTATTAACATCGCTGGAATATTACAAGGTCCAATTATTTTAATAACATTCCATAACACGCGAAACATATTTAAATTAAGTTTCTTATAATAATAAATATCCATAAGGATAAAATTAATTAAGATAAAGCCTAAAGAAGTTGCAACTGCAGCATATTCAAACCCCATGTACTTGACGAAGAAATAAGTCGCTACAACATTGATTAATGCCATGATGAATAGAGCGAAAGAGCGAAACGCCATAAGATTTCTTGCCCTTAAAATAGCAATAGCTCCATTTTGAATTAATGGAATAAGGCCACCTAACATTAAAGTTAATGAAATATACCATACAACATCATATCCATCGCCAAGCCAAACGGTTATGGCATTTTTTCCCAAAACGACAAATGCGCAAAGGACTCCGCCAACAATTATAAATTGAGCTTTCCCTATCATTTCAAGGCTTTCCTCAAATTCTTCAGGTTGTGCACCTTTTCCTATCATATCAGACATATATGGAAGTAGCATCTGGCTTATAGAAGTAGATAACTGTTGGAACATATGAAAAATGATCAAACCAAAAGAAAATGTAGCAACAGCGGCCGGACCGACCAAAGAACCAATCATTATGTTACCTAGATTATTATTTACTTGATCCACTACTGATTGAAAGAAAACAAATCCAGTATATATCAACATCTCGTAAAAGATTGCTTTGGACGCGAAGGATGGTGAATTAGGAATAGATATATTACGTAGTGTAAACAACTTGTAGGCCAAGAAACAGAACAATGACATCAATAAATCTATAACTGAAACAGCTATAACATTTGAGGTAATGAAAACTACAGAAAGGATAAGTATCAAGCGCATGAGTACTCGCGACACATTGACTACCTGTATAAATGAAAAATAACCATTACCTGAAATAATACCAGAATAATAATTAGAAGCAATTGATGTTATTAATGATACTGATAGAATAGAAAAAACTAATTTAGCAGTCCTTAATTCTTCGTTTGTAAATGTTTGCGAATAAAGTGACTCAATATTAAACAACAATATCAAAGAAAGAATAAATGATAATATAACTATGACATAGTTGATGTATTTTGCTGTTTTACAGATTTCCGATATTTCATTTACGCTACGGCCTTCAGCATTAAATTTAGCGATATAACGCATCAAGGTCTGTGTCACCCCAATATCCACTATTGTCAATGTCGCAGCAAATGAAACCATAGTAGAATAAACTCCATACATATGATCTCCAGCACATTTTAAAATAAATGGACTGATGATGAACCCAGAAATAGTATTTAATATTATTAGAGTGTATGCCCAAAAGCCCGCTTGAGAAAGGCTCTTACTCTTAATATTGAACAATGACATTAATTATAAGTTTTCTAAATGTGCCACATCCTTCATTGTTATAAAAACAGTTTTGCTACAATGTTGTTTCACAAGACGTACAAAAGATACTGTGTTGTCGACACATACATTACTAGAAATTTTGGGGTGGCCTATTATTGAGATGAAGTTATCTGTGCCCTCGCTTTTACTCTCATAGTAGCGAACAATCTCCAAAAGAGCATTGGCGTGTAGTGAATCTGTTGAAAATAGAACAGGAGTTATAAATGGCCTTCTAATTCTCTCAAACAAAGACACTTTATTCTTTTCCACGGTAGGGGTACTTAACCCTTTTCTTGGTGGGAATACCAAACGTGGCATACAATGTGTGAGTATCCACTTATAAGGTACTTTTCCATACGTTCCAACTGGAACTTCAAATATTTTTTCATTATCACAACTTTCTTTTAAAATATCATTTCTATCAAAAAACCAATTGGCTTTAGAAGGAGAATTAGTGTAATCAAACTCCAAAGAGAAGGTGTTCATCTTCATGCCCTTACAAACAGAGCTATCGATTTTTATACCATTATTAATTAGAGAATCTGTGACTTCCTGTACTGGCGAATAACAAAATCCACCAGCTCGAAAGGCACAACAATTATAATTAAAATATCCCTCCGCTAATTCATCTAAACACAATTTTGACTCTCTAACTATTTTATTAATATTTGAAAAGGATTTTAAACCATAATAATCATTATCAAAGAACCATTCTCCATCTTTATAGATGGTTTTATACCAAATCGGATGTATGTGAAGCTGGACATCGTGGTTAGAACTAAGAAAATAATGGACCTGCTCTTTAACCTGCTCGGGAAAAAGTTCTAATCCGTTTTTCTTATATGCAATTACCGAAGGAGTGTCAATGAAAAACGTAGCAGGAATCCCTTCTTTGGTCAAAGCATTCGCAATATCGTAAGAAGGTTTAATTAAGACTTCTTCTTCTGAAGCAAAACTTCGATTAAAGAAGAGTTCATAATCGTATGTTAATAACAAATAAAGCATATGAAAAAAATATTTTGTTTCGTCAGGCAGTATTGAACTGCAAGCTAATGCTCCACCTGTGCTGACGAAATACCATTTTAAATATGATATACACCTTCTAACGGACAAATGTTGTGGCAGTCAAGGATGACCTTACCCTTCAGTTTGTCCCAATTCTGCTTGATATGGTCATGCTTCACCATGATGACAACCATATCCACCTCATCGAGGAACTGATCAAAGTCAAGAATCTGGTTCTTCACAATCTCCTTGCTGGTGAAGAAGGGGTCAAAGGTCTTCAAGGGTCGAGCCAAGTGGCGCTCCTGAATATCCAGCATCTGAAGCGTGGGACTCTCACGGATGTCGTCCACATTTTCCTTATAAGTAAGGCCATAAAGTCCCACCTTGCGGTTATCCGTAATGTTGTGCTCTTCCATAATCTCATGGATACGTTCCAGCACAAACACGGGCTGGTAGTCATTCGTCTTCATGCTCTCATCAATCACCTTAGCGAGCTGAGGATAGTCACCTACAAGGAACCAAGGGTCAACAGAGATACAGTGACCACCTACACCAGGGCCGGGCTGAAGGATGTTTACACGGGGGTGCATGTTACAGATTTTAATAATCTCGTACACATCCATATTGTCGTGACGGCAAATACGTGAAAGCTCGTTAGCGAAAGCAATATTGACAGCACGGTAGGTATTCTCAACAACCTTGGTCATTTCTGCTGTACGGATATCGGTAACAACGATCTCACCCTGGCAGAATGAAGCATAGTACTGCTTTACCTTCTCTCCAATCTCTTTAGAGTCAGCACCAATGGTACGGTTGTTATGCAGTAGTTCGTAAACCATATTGCCAGGGATGATACGCTCAGGAGCGTGAACAAGGTTGATGTCCTCACCAATCTTGAATCCATTGGCCTCAATCACGGGACGCACGAACTTATCAATGGTTCCAGGGCTTACAGTAGATTCCACAACTACGGTTGCACCCTTCGGGCAAACCTTCATTACCTCCTTAACAGCTGCTACTACATAGCAAGCGTCCACTTTCTTAGAGAACTTATCATAAGGAGTAGGAACACTGACAATATACATATCAGTCTTCTGGTACTCTGTGGTGAACTTGATACCTGCCTTTACAGCAGCTTGGAAGAGTTCGTCAAGGCCATCCTCCTTAAAGGTGGTCTTACCTGCGTTAAGAGTAGCAACAAGCTCCTTGTTGTAGTCTGTACCAATGACCTCTACACCGTGAGAAGCCATCATCAATGCTGTGGGCAGTCCAATATAGCCCAGTCCAATTACGTTAATCATATTGCTATAAATTATTACTTCGTGTTAAAATGTTAATATGTTAACCGTTAATTGTTCCTAGTTTTCATTTCACTTCGTAACGGTCAACGGCTTCTCCATTCAGAGCTCTTACTATGCGTGAGCAGGCTTTACCGTCTCCGTAGGGATTCACGGCCTTGCTCATACGCTCATATGCAACTGCATCATCAAGGAGAGTGCTAACTTCACTGACAATCAGGTCGTGATTGGTGCCCACAAGATGAACAGTACCGCTCTTCAGAGCTTCAGGGCGCTCAGTGGTGTCGCGCATCACCAAAACAGGCTTACCCAAGCCAGGGGCTTCTTCCTGAATGCCACCTGAGTCTGTGAGCACTACAGTACTCTTCTCCATCAGATAGACGAACTCCAAGTACTGCAATGGCTCAATGAAGAAGAAGTTCGGACGGGTTAAGTCCTCACCAAACACTTCGTGAATGGGTTTGCGCACATTGGGGTTCAGGTGCATAGGATAGACGAAGTCCACATCGGGATACTTCTCGCTAAGGTCTTTCATAGCTGTTACCATAGAAATGAAGCCATCACCGAAATTCTCTCTGCGGTGCCCAGTGATGAGGACAAGTTTCTTGCCTCCATCAAGACGGGTAACATCGTAACCTGCGTTCTTAAGCACATTGATTTGTTCGTTTGCAAGAGCTTTGTCAGTCTTCAGTTTA
>OCTW011604719.1_pt1 | contig 32534 bp, 20 predicted proteins | sample 1539671 | NCBI WGS metagenome assembly OCTW01 (sample SAMN02144230, study PRJEB22623) | gut metagenome | biome: sheep rumen | host: Ovis aries | place: New Zealand | reverse complement strand
ATCATATTACACTTCCGACCATAAAAAAACTCCTTTTCCGCATTATCAAATGCCCGGGAAAGGAGTTTTTTTATTCTATTTTGAGTTTTTTCATCGACATTTTTCAGAGAGCCAAATCACCAAAATGTCCTATTTTGTACCCCAAACAATTTTAGTGATTCATCTTATTATTTTGTTTATTAACGATATTGTTCTATTACTCCTTATTTGCAAAAAAAATATAACATAATTTTGCAATATCAAGAAAAATTCATATATTTGCTTTTGAAAACAGTTAGTCCATGGGTTTGGCGTATGTTTTCAAGACATATTGGTTTGATGCACATACGGCAATGCCTCGTGAAGGCACCACCGTCATGACATCAAGAAAGGACGTTACGAACGTTAGTCTTCTACCATCAAATCTGGAAAATTTGACTTTTATATACAAGAAGGCAACGCAATCGGAACGTCCACGTGGGTGATTTATTATGGTCTCTCACTTTAGTTGTATATACGTATGTATAACAATTATGGTGTGTTGTATCTCGTAATAATCCTCTGACGTGGGCTAACTGGTTGCTTATCCTTGTATATAGGTTTTTCCAGAGCCTGATGGTGGGATAAGCGAGAGTACAGCACCCACGTCTTTTTCATTCCCTAAAATTTTTATTAACCGCAGTCTTCGGGAGGACAGAAAATTCATAAAACTGAAGAGTCAACAGGAAAAAACGGACAAAAAAACTTATGAAAAAATCTTTTTTTCTTTTAGGGGCAATTATGCTACTTGTTATGTCAGTCCAAGCACAGAAATATAATTTTGAGGATTATATTTATCCTTTCGGCTGTCGTACATACGATTCGCCAGATAGTAAGGGAAATCTCTTGTCTGTAACTCAGTATAGCTTTGAATCTCAGGCCTTTGATAATTATCTTGTAGAAGAAGTCTACATTGGGCTTGGAATAATGTCGGCCAAAACTACTTATAGATACCACACAGAAGAAAATGCCGTAATTTCAGATGTTCAACTTCGACAAAATAGATTAACGGGTAGTACGAAGTATCAAGACAGACTAATTCTTTTTGCTTTTCCTGTGAATAACAAGCCTTTCAAGTGGTCTGAGACAGATAGAGGTGATAAGTATCAATGCACATCCGAATATGTGTATATTAATGCTTCCGTAGATCATAATTCGTTATTCCTGAAATCTATTAAGATAACAAGAGACAATAGTTATATTGTTGGAAAGAAGATGCATAGAATTAAAGAAACAAGCTATTGGGTAAGTAATTATGGTCGCCTTATTACTTTTGTAGATTGGGATGGCACGAAAAAAGCCTCCTCCAAGTTGGATGTTTTAGATTATATTCAGGAGATATCAGAAGTAGAATACAACAAACAAATAAAGAAATAACTATATGAGTACAGAATTTATTATTGGAACCATTATTGGAATAATAGGTGTCGTTCCTGTCATTATCCAAGTTGTCAAATGGGTCAAGAAGCCCAAACTTAACGAATTGATGAAAAGGCTGGTTGATAATAGCTTGTCAACAAAGGCTCACAGGAAAGTCCTAAGGAAGATGAACGTGATACTCCTGCGTTCTGGAAAGCATATATCATCTGAATATATCAACAATTTCGTTTTGGACAAGCGTGGTAAGGAGGCGGTCTTTACAGAATTGTGCCTGAAGCATGACTGGGAGCCTACCAAAGAACTGTGTGAGATGTTTATGAATGGTGATTATCCGTCAATCAGAAAAAAATATTGGGATATGAAAAATGAGCATCAAAAGAAAGACGAATCAACTCCAAAGAATGCCGAGAAAGAAGATGCAGTTTCTGCACAGCCAGAGGGCAAGGAGATTGTATATTTGTCGGGACTTCTGGAAGAACATTTCCCAGAGTGCTTTAATCGGTTGACTTCTATCTTGAAAAAGCATGGTGTAGATTATCGTCTGTTAAAAGGCACGAAGGATATTTGGTGCAGGGATTATATGCCAATCCAAACTGAATCAGGCAAATTAATACAGTTCCGCTACGAGCCGTCTTATCTGAAAGGTAATAAGGAATGGGAAGATTCGCGCTCTGACGTGAGAGAAGTGTGTCGGTTGAATGGATTTGAGCCTGTATTCTCGAATATCAACCTTGACGGTGGAAATGTTTTGCTTTGCTCTGGCAGAGCAATCGTTTCAGATAGAATCTTCACGGAGAATCCTGAATATACAGACAAAGATCAGTTGGTCAAAGACCTTTCCGAATTGCTTGAGGCAGAGGTAATCATAATTCCGGCCCAAAACAGTGACATGACGGGACACGCAGACGGTATGGTTCGCTTTATAGACCATGACACTATATTGGGAAACAACCGCTCTGATGAATATAAGTATTGGGCGAATGGCATAGAAAAAGTTCTGAAGGATTATAACCTCAAATATGTTGATGTGCCGTTCTTCTACGGATATAAGGACTCGAAGCATCCAGAACATGCCATCGGCGTTTATGTTAATTATCTTGAAGTTGGTAATTTGATAGTCCTTCCAGTCTTCGAGGTTGAGGGAAATAAGGATGCAGAGGCAGTCGTAGCATTTAAACAGATATTCCCAAACAAAATTATTGAGGTTATAAATTACAACGATGTTGCATTAGAAGGTGGTGTTCTGAATTGTTCAACGTGGACTTATAAATCGGTGTAGATTTTTAGGATTCGTTGTCGCTCTATTCATATTATGGTTATCCCTGTCCGAGCGAATTTTATTCCATTTCTGAACTTGTCAGGATTTGTGATGCCTTTACAAAACAATTAACGGCTGAAGATTTATGTCTTCAGCCGTTATCGTGTATGATAAATGCTAATTCTTGAACACGGATGTCCATCAATGTCCATATAATTAACCATGGATTATTCAAAAACTCTATAAATCAGTTCCGAAAATAATCCCATTAATCCCTTAAATCTGTGTTCGTTGTTGTAATCTGTATAATTCGTCTTAATCCGTTGTTTGAGAAAAATCCCATTAATCCCTTAAATCTGTGTTCGTTGTTGTAATCTGTATAATTCGTCTTAATCTGTTGTTGAAAATATAATCCTGTCAATCCTTGTAATCTGTGATCGTTGTTGAAGAGAGCGTCAGTTGATCTTCGGAGTTGTTGACACCCTAAAACCGTTTCATGGCCCTGTCCATTTCGCGGCGGTCCTGTTTCTCCTTCAAAGTCTCGCGTTTGTCGTACTCCTTCTTGCCTCGGCAGAGAGCGATGTCAACCTTGGCGCGGCCCTTGTCGTCAATGAACAAGAGGGTAGGGACAATGGTGAAGCCCGGCGCCTTGGTGTCCTCAAACAAATGGTGTATCTCACGCTTGTTGAGAAGCAGCTTGCGGTCGCGCTTAGCCTCGTGGTTGTTGTATGAGCCGTAGAAATATGGTGAGATATTCATGCCCTTCACCCATATCTCGCCGTTATGAATGTAGCAGAAAGTATCCACGAGCGAAGCCTTGCCCATGCGGATACTCTTTATCTCGGTGCCGGTCAGGACGATGCCTGCGGTATATGTGTCGATGAAATGATAGTCGAAGGCAGCTTTCTTGTTCTTTATCTGCACAGGACTCTTCTTCCTTAGTTCTTGCTGTTCCTTGTTCATATTATGGTAATAAAGTCTGTGAGATGTTCGTCAACGTAATGTGCTATGTCTTCAGACCACTCTTCTTCATGAGAGACGAAATCATCGTCAAGGTCCTCGAAATATGGCAATTTCTCATACAGGGCCATAAACTCATCATCTGTCATGTCCTGCTCTATATCATTGTGATACTTGGCATACAACTTCTTGGCGTTGCGTATCAGTCTGAAAAGGTCATCGATACCCCATTGCCTCATGGCGACGTCAAAGGGGTTGTGGAAGAAAAACGCACCATATCCGTTATGGATAAGTTGTATGAATCCCCCATTCATCAGCTCGTCGCGCAGTGTGGCGTAGCCTATAAGCGTGATTTGCTGTGAAGACATCTGCTGCATATTGTCTGCAGACAGTTCACCGCCGATAGCAGTGCGTGTTTTCTCTATTATCAGGTCAAGGAAATCACTGATGCCATTTGAGGCGGCTTGTGACAACTCTTTATCTGTTATTTCAACTTTTATCATATAATTAGGGTGTTGCAATATCTCTACAAAGGTACGAATTTATGCTGATATGGCAAATTTTTTTCTTCTCATTTGCGCATATTGCGATAATTTTATAACTTTGTTGTATAAATAACACAAATGAAGAATATGAAGAAAGCGCTCTTGTTAATTCTAAGTGCTGTTGCTGTGACAACATTGTATGCAAATCATCCAGACTCGGTATATATACGTCCTGATGTGCGTGAGGGAGTCAGGGACTTCCAGATAGCTTACTCCACTGACGGGGTGCGCTGGACACATCTTGACTACACTCTCTTTTCAAGTGACTACGGTTCATGGGGTAAGCAAAAGAAGATGTATTACCCGGTATTAGCCTATGAAGGAGGACGATACAAAGCTACATTCGTTCCAGATACTTTGCTCAATGATATCGCTGCTACAGAGTCTTCTGATGCTCTGTTGTGGAAACCGCAGGACTATACTACATTGTCTCCAAAGGATTTTGCGGTGTTTAAGGACAGGCAGAAGTCATTGTCAAAGAATAATGTGGTGCGTGTACCGTGGACTGACTTCCAGGCATTGACGGACAGGAAGAAACTGGCTGAACTGAATATGCAGTGGGAGCAGGAGAACTTTGTAGAGACGGGTAAGTATCTTGCCGGAGTAAAAGAGGTGAATGCAAGGTTGTCTATAGACAAAGCCAACAAAAAGGCGATAAGCAATAACCTGGTAGGAGTATTTTTTGAGGATATCAGCTATGCTGCCGACGGCGGAATATATGCCGAACTGATACAGAACCGTGACTTTGAGTACACCGCGGGCGACAGGAAGGGGTGGACATCCAAGACGGCGTGGCGTATGGACGGTGACGGCACTGACTGGACCATATCTACAGACAACCCGATACATAAGAATAATTCCCATTATGCAGTGCTTAATACTACCCGTGTAGGGGCGAGGCTCGTTAATGACGGCTGGGACGGCATAGCACTGCAGGGTGGCGGCAAATATCTTCTGTCATTGTTTACCCGTGGTAAGGGCAAGGTAAAGGTTTGCCTCGTTGACGGAACGCGCGAACTGGCCTCTACGGTGGTGAAGTGTGCCGGTACATGGAAACAGGTAAGTGCTACGCTTACCCCGGCACAGTCAGCAAAGACCGCCTCTTTGGTTATAGAGCCATTAGAAGAGGGTGTTGTGGAGGTGGATTTTGTGTCGCTCTTCCCGAAAGATACATACAAGGGCAGAAAGAACGGCCTGAGGCGTGACCTGGCAGAGGCTATAGAGGCTATAAAACCACGTTTCGTGCGCTTCCCGGGTGGTTGTGCCACTCATGGCAATGGTATAGACAATATATATCACTGGCAGTCATCAATAGGAGAGTTGTGGGAGCGTGAGTCCGACTTCAATATATGGAACTACCATCAGACCAGAGGACTGGGCTTCTATGAGTATTTCCAGTTCTGTGAGGATTTAGGTGCCCTTGCGTTGCCGGTGTTGGCAGCCGGTGTGCCGTGTCAGAACTCATCACGTGGCGGCAACGGTCAACAGGGAGGAATACCTTTTGAGAAAGACCTGAACGGCAAGCCGTCGCCATATACATATAACGGCAAGCCGCTGACTATGGAGAGTTATCTGCAGGAACTGTTAGACCTGATAGAGTGGGCCAACGGCGACCCGAAGACATCAGTGTTGGCAAGGCAGAGGGCTAAGGCGGGACACCCCAAACCATTTAACTTGAAGTATCTCGGAATAGGAAACGAAGACCTGATAAGCGACTTGTTCTTGGAACGTTACAATTTCCTCACAGAGGGAGTGAAGAGGGTGCATCCGGAGATAACCATAGTGGGAACGGTAGGTCCGTTCTGGGAAGGCTCAGACTATGAATATGGATGGGATGACGCTAAGAATACGAAAAAGGAGATAGTGGACGAGCACTACTACAACACACCGGGATGGTATTTCCATCACCGTGACTTCTATGACAGGTATGACAGAAACGGCACGAAAGTGTATCTGGGTGAGTGGGCGTCGAAAGGCAACAACGTGAGCAATGCACTCGTGGAAGCTGCATATATGACCAATGTAGAGAGAAACGCCGACGTGGTAGTCATGTCGTCATACGCTCCGCTGCTGGCAAAGGAAGGACATACCAGTTGGAACCCAGACCTCATATACTTTAACAACACAGAGGTGAAGCCAACGGCAAACTATTACGTACAGCGTGCCTTCGGACAAAACAGTGGGGACACTTACATATATTCAGACGTGTTCGTTGACCTGGATAATGTGAAGGGAGCAGCACGTAAGGATATTCCAAACCGCATAGACAAGTCGGTAGTGACAGACAGTTCTACTGGAGATATGATAATCAAGATGGTGAGCATGCTGCCATGTGTGACAAATGTTACTCTTGAGGGAATAGGCAGTGAGCAGAGAAATGCAAAGGTTTCAGTATTGTCCTCTGCTGGTGCGCCTGATAAGGAGCGTCAATGGACTGCCGACACTACATGTGATATGACAGTAAAGGATGGCACTGTGGTGACGCTGCCTTCATATTCATTTGTTGTAATCAGAATACCCGCTGCGAAGAAATGATAAACGAGGAGAAATGGTATGTTGCGCAGGCAGCCTTTATGACGGTGTCGATAAGGGAGGAAGTAGAGAAGCTCCCTTTCAAGACATTCGTTCCGGTACTTGTGTCGTCGCCAGATAAGAAGAAAGGGACTGCAACAACCACACGACAGACGGGCAAGCTGCTTACGTTCAACTATGTGTTTATTCGTGGTAAGCGTACAGAGGTAGAGGAAGCCCTAAGGTATATTAACCGCATACACTTGCTGTATAGTCGTCCAGGAGTAGCACAGGGCAAAAGCTACGGTAACTTTGAACGCAAACCGTTGTCGGTGGGCGATGCAGAGATGGAGATGTTTATCCGTACCGTCTCTCTGTACCAGAACGGTGCCCCTATAACAGACTTTGACACACATGACATAGAGAAAGGCGACTATGTGCGTGTTATCGGTGGCACCTTTAAGGGTGTAGAGGGTGTCCTTGAAACACATAAGGGAAAAGTAGGTGGCAAGGTGGTAGTAAGTATATCCCATCTTGTGTCTGTAAAGACATTGGACATAGAACCGGAATATATTCAGGTTATCAGGTTCTCTTCAGAGAACAAGCATATATATCGCAAGATGGATAACTTCCTGCCTAAGGTTAACCAGGCTGTGGACATGAGACTGTCTGGCGTGGAGTTAGACGAGGATATGAGCAGGGAATTGAGAAGTTTCATCAATCTTTACTCCGTGGCAGAGACAGAGACGCAGAATACCACGGTGAAGTTGCGCACTCTTATATTCTTGTCATACGTAGCATTGGGTATAGACGACTATGCCAATGAGATATACCATGAGCTGAAGAAGAATTATCTTCCCCGTCTGAAGAGTGAGAGGGTGAAGACGCTGGTGAGTGATGCGTTGGGTAAATATGAGAAGATAAAAGGCTGACAGGTAATGTGTCAGCCTTCTTGGTTTTATGTGTGTTACGTTCATCCTCTGAGTTTCTCTGCCAGTATGTGGAACAGGAATATCACGTTGCCAAACAGGTATCTGCGCCATAGTCTTCGTGGCTCGGTTATCAGCCTGTGCAACCACTCTATGCCGTGGCGCTGCCAGAACAGTGGTGCGCGTTTCTTAGAGCCTGCATAGAAGTCAAACACAGCCCCGATGGTGCCGCAGTGACAATTGATGTTAAGCTGGTCCCAGTGGCGTGTAATCCATTTTTCCTGCTTTGGCGCGGTGAGCCCTATCCACAACAAGTCGGGGGCCGCTTCGTTTATTGCCTTTATTAAGGCGGCGTTGTCCTCGTCGGAGAATGTCTCCTTATATGGCGGACTCAGGGTGACGGCCTCAAGTCTTGGCAGTTCCCTGGCGATGCGTTCCTTTATCTGGCTCAGCACCTTGTCGCTGCTCCCTACGAACATTACCTTTCCCCCCTTGGCATTCAGGTGCTCCATCTCATGCTGGAACAGGTCCCAGCCCGCAATGCGTTCCACAGGCTTGTATTGCGAATTCAGGAAACGACACGCATACACAATGCTGATGCCGTCAGGTATAAGATAGTCACAGCATCTTAAGGCGTGGGCGAATTCCTCGTCACGCTGCGCGTTGTTATAAGAGAACGCATTAATGGTATTGATAAGTATTTTCCCGTCGGGAATCTTGTTCAGCTCCTCTGCAGAGCATACAAGCGGCAGGTTCTTTAGTTTTAGCATATATCTCTATCCCAGTTCTACTTTAGTAATGCCGGCACCGCCAAACTGTACGTGCTCGTCACGATAGCTTATAACGTTAGGTATGGCATCAAGATACTGCCTTATCAGTGTGCGCAGTATGCCGTTGCCCTTGCCGTGTAGTATTTTTATGTTTGACACTCCCATCAATATGGCATCGTCCACGAAATGCTGTACCTTCAAAAGCGCCTCGTCGCCCCTCATGCCTCGTACGTCAATGTCAGGGTAGAACTGTGCTCTGTGCTGGTCTATCACCTCACGTGTCATCCTGTTTATTACAGCTGACGGCTGTGCGGGGGTGTCGTTGTGGGTTTGGGATGACGGCTCTATCCTTGACAAAGGAATACGAGTGTGGATGTCACCCATTATTATCATTGCGTCTTTTCCTTTGATGTCTTCAATGACACCGGTAGAGTTTGTCCCCTTTATCTTTACGCAGTCATTAATATGGAAGACAGTATTCTTCTGCTTCTCCTGTTCTCTTGTGCTGGTAGCCGTGGCAAGAGTGCCAGAGGCTTGTGCCGTTTTCTCTTTCTCTTTCTCTCTGTTTTCCTTACGCTTGGCCTTTCGCTCCCTGCGCTCCATTATCTGACGCATCTTTTTCTCAATGGCAGCATCTTTCGCGTTGGTGTCAATGTCGTTTATGTCACCCTTGAATTCGTTCAGCTCATTGCGCAGTGCTTTTGTAGCCTCCTTCTCAGCCTCAGCCTCCCTTATCTCGCGTATGGTGTTCTCTATACGTCTGTTGGCCTCCTTTATCAGCTCCTCGGCTTGTTGCTTCGCACGCTTCAGTATGGCCTTGCGCTCCGCCTCAATCTCTTCCACGCTGCTCTCGAAATGTGAGATGGTGCGCTCCATGTCCTTCTCCCTCTGGTGTACTGTCTGGCGCTTGTGCTCCCAGTAGCGTTTGTCTCTTACTATGTCCTGCAGGTACTTGTCGCTCTGTATGTAGTCTTGTCCTACGATGTTTGAGGCATCGGCTATCACCTCCTCTGGTATGCCTGTCTTGCGTGCAATCTCGATAGCGAAGGAAGAGCCAGGACGGCCTGTCTGCAGCTGAAACAGTGCCATCATTTCTTTCCTGTCATACAGCATGGCGCCGTTGATGACTCCGGGATGTCCCTCGGCAAAGTGCTTCAGGTTCTGGTAGTGGGTGGTGATGACTCCCCATGCGCCCTTCTTCCAGAATTGCTTTAGGATGGCTTCGGCTATGGCACCACCTATCTGTGGTTCCGTGCCTGTGCCAAACTCGTCAATGAGGAGCAGGGTGCGTGCGCTTGCCTTCTTTATCATGACCTTCATGTTCATAAGGTGTGAAGAGTATGTTGACAGGTCGTCCTCTATGCTCTGCTCGTCACCTATGTCAATCATGATGTCCTCAAATACGCCAAGGCGGCTGTTCTCCTTCAACGGTATGCTCACGCCGCACTGCACCATATACTGTAGCAGTCCAACGGTCTTCAGGCACACTGACTTTCCGCCGGCGTTAGGACCTGATATGATAAGTATGCGACCCTTGCCTTTGTCTGTACCCAGTTCTATGTCAAGCGGCACAATGTCTTTCTGCTGTCTGTTAAGACTCTCCTTCAGTAACGGATGTACGGCGTGTACCCAGTCTATGCATGGTTTGCTGTCCACCTCGGGCTCTATGGCGTCATACTGGGATGCAAACTGTGCCTTGGCTTGTATGAAGTCTATGGTGCCGAGAAATCCCACTGTTTCCAGCAGTGTGTCTGCATACGGGCGTATCTTGTCGCTCAGTTCCTTAAGTATGCGTATTACCTCACGGCGTTCCTCTGCCTCCAGCTCCCTCACCTTGTTGTTAGCCTCTACCGTCACGGTAGGCTCGATAAACAGAGTGCGTCCTGTAGCCGACTCGTCATGTATTATTCCCGGTATTCTTTTCTTCAATGCCGGAGCAATGGGGATAACGAGTCTGCCGTCGCGCATGGTTGGCACCACGTCCTTGTCCACTATACCATCAGCCTGTGCCTTTTGTAATATACTATATAATGTACGTGATATGCTGCCCGACACTTTCTTTAGTTCTGTGCGCAGGTGCATCAGCGTTGGTGAGGCATTGTCCTTCATGTGTCCGAACTTGTCGATGACACCGGCTATCAGCCCTGTTAACTCAGGGAAGGTTTTTACATCTTTGGCAATCTTCCATAGGGCAGGGTAGGGCTCTACACACTGCCTTACGTTGTTTGCTGTGTGCAGGTTGCGCATCAGGTCATACAGCTCTGCCTCATCCATGTGTGTGCCTTTTAGCTTCAACCGTGCCACACATTGCCTGACATCAAATATATATTGTAGTGACAGGTCGTCGCTTTCTTCGCACAGTCGTCTGTACTCCCTCACCTCGGCAAGTCTGTCATTTACCTCCCTCGCATCAGACATGAACTCCATTTTACCCACGGCATCAGAGCCGAGAGTACTGAGGCAGTTACCGCAAAGTAGCTTCCTAATATTCTCAAAACCTATCTTTCTTTCAAAGTTGTTGGGATATATCATACTGCAAAATTACTAAAAAAATACAATGATATAAACTTTTTTTGAAAAAAAACAGAAAAAAATTTGTGTAATTAAAAATAAAACACTAACTTTGCACTCGCAATTCAGAAATCACTTCTCTATAGAAGACGATTCATCCGCAAGGAGAGATGGTAGAGTGGTCGATTACAGCGGTCTTGAAAACCGCCGTGCTGAGAGGCACCGGGGGTTCGAATCCCTCTCTCTCCGCTACCAAAAGGAGCTTAGCAAATCGCTAAGCTCTTTTTTTATTTACTCTACTTTCGTAAGTACTAAATTACAGATAATGAGTGTCACTTTGTGACAGAAATCTCTCAAATCTATTCAAAATCTTTCAAAATATATTTGCATGACCTCATTTTTGACCACGGATTTAACAGATTAAACGGATTTTAGCTCCGCACGAACACTGCTATTACACTGATTGTGAAAGGATTTCACAGAGATTGAACTGTAAACCTCTTTTTCGACCACGGATTTAACAGATTAAACGGATTTTAGCTCCGCACGAACACTGCTATTACACTGATTGTGAAAGGATTTCGCAGAGATTGAACTGTAACCCTTTTTTTCGACTACGGATTTAACAGATTAAACGGATTTCAACTCCGCATGAACACTGCTATTACATTGATTGTGAAAGGATTTCACAGAGATTTAACAAACAACGGATTTAGACGGATTACACAAATTGCACTGATTATAATTCGCGAAATCCGTTTAATTAGTTTCAATCCGCTTTCAAAAATAAAAATTAATGTTTCATTTGTGGATAATTTACGGGAATTATATGTTTTCTCTTTTAACACAAATTCCCATATAATTAACCATGAATTATTCAGAAATTTTATTAATCCGTTGTTGAAAAGTCAATCCCATTAATCCCTGTCGCTCTGTACTTCGTGACGCTTTGCTTGCAAAGAACCTGTGGTCGTTGATTGAAGTTAAATCTCTTTTCTCTTTTTCCGAGTTTTCTTGAAGCTCTCTCATGTACTCGGCTTCCATGGCCCTGCACCTCTGCTGCCTTTCCTTTGTCCAGGCCGCTTCTTCTCTGTTCTTTTGCTTCAGCTCTTCTGATAATGGTTTGAGCGACTTCAGCCACTCTTGTCCTACTAGTGGTTCTTGTGTCATGGTTGTTTGGTAATAGTGTTAATTTCCAACTTCCTTATATGCAGCATAAATTTACAAACATTATTTCTGATGAACAAGAAAAAGGAGAGAAAAATTTTATTTAACCATGTCATGATGTGCCTACTGTGGTAAGTACAGACGGTTCGGCATACATAGAGACATGGATTTTACGTTTTTCTTTATTTCTTTAAAATTTTTGTGCACACACAAAAAATCAGTTCATTGCGGTCCATCAGTTTTGATACTTTGACAGGTGTTTTTCTTATTTACCTAACAAAGTGTCAAAACAAAAAGTGTCGTCTGGAAATTAAAAATAGAGTTTTAGGTGGCACTTTCTTTGGTATGTTTCAGGGTGAAAATGGTTATAGAGGTGTAAAAGCATAGCTTTTACACTGTCATTTGATAGCTTTTACAGCATGAAAGCATAGCTTTAACAATGTAAAACGAATGCTTTTATGACGTTATTTGATAGCTTTTACTATGTAATACGATAGCTTTTACAACTAATAAAAATCTCATTGTTGATTATCAGTGAGTTATAAACGCTGAAATCTTGCCTGGTTTTCAAAATAATTTCCCGTTGCTGGGTTTCAGCGCAAGGAAATCGAGGTTGCAAAAATCAAAGTGTCACGAAAAAAGTGAAAAAAGTGACAAAAGGTTGGTTAATGTGATGCCTCTTACATGGTAGTGTGGATGCTATTACCATTTTTCGTACGATTCTTTTATGTGTATTTCAAATTAATATGTTAACTTTGCGATTGGAAATACTAACAAAAATATTAACTAACGATATCTTTTATGAACAAAATCATTAGTGTAATTGCCGTGCTGTTGGCGTTGATGCCATCGACTATGCAGGCACAGCGACTAGTACAACCTTTGAGTCGCAGCGTGGTGGCCGTGAACCGTTCGGGTAGTACCATCCGAAGCAGTGTAACGTCTGCCGGCGGACAGGGGTCGCTTATATCATGGCGCAAATTGGCGCAGGAGCCGGAAGGCACCACCTACAATGTTTACAGGCGTAGTGCTGGAGCATCAAACTACACAAAGTTGAACTCCAAGCCACTGACAAAGACTAACTACACCCCTACGTCGCTCGTTGCCAATGCGGAGTATGCTGTGACGGCTATTACCCCCGACGGCGTAGAGGGGGAGATGAGTGCGCCTTTCATCTACAAAACGCAGGCGTATCCTAATGTGTGGTTTAACTTCGACTTCGACAACACTGTAATTACGAGCAATGACTACCGCACCAAATTCGTGTGGCCTATGGACCTTGACGGCAACGGAGAGGTGGATGCCATAGTAGTTGACCGTCTGTATGCCGGGGCTGCCAGTAGCGACGATGCCGAGAATGCAAGTGACAACACTGCCGACGTGAGTCACAAAATTCAGGCATACAAGCTTGACGGCACACTGATGTGGACTGTAGACATGGGACCGAATGTCAACATCTGTGGCGGTCAGAATGACATGGTGGTGGCTTGGGACATCAACTGCGACGGTCGCTGTGAGGTAATTATCAAGTCGAGCGACGGTACACGCTTCTGGGACAAGCAGAACGAGACATGGGGCAAGTATGCCAAAGGCAGTGATGTGGCTGACGTGGACGGTGACGGCATTGTGGACTACCGCACACAGACCAGTCGCAACCGTCCGTTCTACGTATCTGTCATCGACGGTGCCACGGGTGAAGAGATTGCCTGCAACGAATTGAAATACGATGAGGTGAGCGACGGTACCGACCGTTATATGCGCGACAACCGCAGCGACTACATGAGCGACGGCTACGCTGCCATGGACGGTCACTTTGCCATCTGCTACCTTGACGGCATTCACCCCTCGCTGGTAATGGAATGCCTTGACCGTGAGACAAACAAAACCCACCATAACTATGTGTTTACATGGGATTACGATTGGAGTTCTGGCATTCCTACAAACTGGCACCACTCTGCCACATGGAGCCGCAATGACAAAACTCCGTGGCCTGCCGAGTTCCACCAGCTGCGCGTGGCTGACGTTAACGGCGACGGCTGTGACGAGATGATTCAGGGCGGCTACTCGGTGAATCCGCTAAAGGGGTGGTTCTGTAGTCCAGGCATAGGCCACGGTGACCGCTACATTCTCAGCGACATTGACCCCGACCGTCCAGGCCTGGAGGTGTATGCCATACAGCAGAGTGCACTGCTCGGACAACTGATTTACGATGCAAACACAGCCGAGCGCATCAAGGAGTGGTATCTGCCATCGGTATATGACGTAGGACGTGGTGCTTGCATGGACATTGACGCATCGCGCAAGGGCTACGAACTGTATAGTTTCACCGACGACTACATATATGACTGCAAGGGTGAGAAGACCGACTACACTCGTTCGGGTTGCGGCATCAAGCAGATGTTTGAGGGCGTATGGTGGGACGGCAATCTGCAGCGCGAAGAACTCAGTTCGCCTGGCGGTTCCAACTATGGTACTAACCTGATGATTACTCAGGTGCTCAACAAGTCGCGACTGGTGGAGTTCTCGCAGGAATCATCATGGGCTACCCATGCTGCTAACGGCACCCGTCCTGCCTTTATGGGCGACATCACGGGCGACTGGCGTGAGGAGGTCATCCTTGCCAAGCAGAACGACAGCGGTTCTACGGGGCTTGTGGGATATACCACTGCCATGCCTACCGATTACAGCATTTATTGTCTGCAGCAGGACCCGCACTACAGAGGTGACTGCACCACACGCGGCTACTATCAGCATCCTAACACTGGCTTCTACCTCGGAAGCGACATGCCACTGCCACCACTGCCACCGGTGTTTGACACCGACCTGAGATGGAAAGGCGGTACGGTGGACAATGGCTTCACATCTTTCGATATGACTACAGCTGCTGCTTACGCTGACGGTAAGAGCCTTATGTTTGACCTCTCAGGCAGCAACGCCTCCGACATAGCACTTGGCACCGGGAGGAAACCCTCAGCAGTGTTCCTGATGAATCCTCTCGGCCACGACTACACCTTCAGCGGTGCCTTCACGGGCGACATGACGCTGACGAAGTCGATGCAGGGCAAGGCTACATTTAATGACGGACTGGCACACACAGGGCAGACCATAGTCAGCGAGGGCACGCTCTGTGTAAACGGAACAGTGGCTGGTCCGGTGGAACTGCGCGCCAAGGGTACGCTCTGTGGCGACATGACACTGAAGGACACTGTGACATTTGAGGGCGCACTCAACTATGAGGGTTGTCGACTGATGCCTGCCGGACTGACTGGCGTGATGGCATTTGACAAGGCTGTGACGTTGCCAGGCGACGTATATATGGAGATAGAGGCTGACAATGGCAAGTGCGGCAAACTGGCTGTTGACGGCAGCCTTACCTTCAAGAATACCAACTACATCACAGTGAATCTGCTAAGCCAGAACACTGCCGACTATCTGTTGGCAGAGTGTACGGGTACGTTGACTTGCAATGTGGAAAGCCTAAAGTGCCGTGGACTAGAGGGCATCAACTACGACCTCCTTACTGTTGATGACAAACAGCTCATACTGCGCATCAACGGTTCGCGCGATGCTACAGAGAACGTGTTGTGGACTGGTGCAGAGAGCAACACATGGAACTACAAGGCAGACAACTTTTCACTTAACGCAGAGGCTACGCCTTACGTGGCTGGCGACCAGGCAGTGTTTGACAATACCGCTGCGCAGACCACTATCAACGTGCCAGAGATGATGGTAACCAACGGCATCGTGTTCAACTCTGGCAAATACACCCTCTCTGGTGAGGGTGGCATTTCTGGTGAAGGCAGTGTGACTGTGAATAACGGTGCTGATGTGACGCTCAACATGAAGAACAGCGACTACACCGGTGCCACTATCGTCAATGGCGGTACGCTCACCGTGCCAAACTTCTACGATGGTGGTCAGAAGAGTGCCATCGGTGCTGCAGAGGCTGCACAGGGAAATCTCGTGCTCAACCGTGGTAAACTGGTATTGAGCAAAGACAACATGGGTACTGACCGACAGATAACTCTTACCGATACTGCTACCATCAGCATAGCACAGGCAAACAGCTCACTGTCGCTCAAAGGTAATGTCAGCGGTACGGGATATCTGGTGAAGGATGGCGCTGGACAGCTGAACTTTACATACGGCGGTGCTAACAACTTTGCTGGTGTCATCTTAAAGCAGGGCATCATTGCTCAGGGCGCATGGAACAGCACATTCGGCAAGAGCGGCTCACCAATGGTGCTGGCTGGTGGCGAGGTACACCAGATTGACATCAACAGTACTTCTACGGTGCCAGAGTTTAACCATGCAGTGACGGTTGAGGCAGGCACCACGAACAAGATAATCGGTTCGTCGCGCGGTAGGATCAACGGCACAGTGAAGGGCAGCGGTGCTCTCACCATAGTATCTAAGTATGTGCGTTGCGACGTGGGTGCCACATTTGCAGACTACTCTGGCGAGCTCACCCTCTCAGGCAGCCAGTTCCGACTGATGTCTAATGTCACCGACATGAGTAAGGCTCGTGTCATCATCGATGCCGCTACCAACGTGGGGCACTATAAAGGCGGTTCAGGCAATGCTGTTACTGCAACTACGAAGATTGGTTCTCTGTCAAGTGCCAAGACTGCCACCGATGGCATACTTGGCGGCTCGGCAAGCACATACGAGGTGGGTTATCTGAACGACAACAGTGATTTCTACGGACTGCTGCAGTGCGCACGCATGGTAAAAGTCGGCAACGGCATGCTGTCGCTCCACACAGCCGGACACTCGGCACCAATAACTATCAATGGCGGTACGCTGTCACTCAGCGGACCATCAGCAGCGGTAATGACCACAGGTGCAGTGACCGTAGCTAACGGCGGCACACTCACTGCTACCGGAGAGCAAGGCATTGGCAGTGACCTCACGTTGAACAAGGGGGCACGACTGCTTTGTCAACTCACTGCTACCAGCAACTCTATATTGTCGGTATCGGGCAGCGTGAATCACAACGGCGACACCATCGTGGTGAAGGTGCCTGCTGGTCGCAAACTGGAGGTTGGCGACGAGATAACCGTGTTCACCTCTACGGGAGCACACACAGGTAATTTCTTCGTTAAGTCTGAGGCCGACGGCATAACTTACGAGTTTGACTCCTCTACATTCCTCAGTGACGGCAAACTGCGTGTCACAAGTGTAGCCACGGGCATAGCACGGCTGAAGGCCGACGGCACCCACGTCGATGTCTATTCTTCCGACGGCATAAAGATACGCCACAACGTGATAGTCAGCGAAGCCCTCAACGACCTACCTGAAGGCATCTATATCATAGGCAATCAGAAAGTGGTGAAGAAATAGGATGTGAGGTTATAAGGTGTAAGATGAAGTATGGTGTGCAAATAAATGCTTTTTTGTTTGATTTCACAAATTAACAAAGCCAACTCTTAGTATTCAGAAGGCGATACAAGGAATAACTGACATTGAGGCATATCCACAAAAAAACGACCGCTTGGCAAATGTCGCATTGCTAAGCGGTCGTTTCTGAAAAAACAGATGTATTATATATTCTTTTATTTCCTTCTCGCTCTATAGCAAGCCAAGTCTGCTAAAGCAGTTCAATCCATTGCTTGTTAGTTCTGTGAAATCCTTGCAATAAGTGGTGAAAAGGAAAATAAAAATCACAGTGCTCCTTTGGTGGAAGGCAACTGATAGTGGTAGATGTCGCGCTTTACTGCCATGCGTATAGAACGTGCGAAAGCCTTGAAGATTCCCTCTATCTTATGGTGTTCGTTATCTCCTTCTGCCTTGATGTTAAGGTTCATTTTGGCGGCGTCGCTGACGCTCTTGAAGAAATGGAGGAACATCTCTGTAGGCATCTCGCCAACTTTCTCGCGGTGGAACTCGGCATCCCATACGAGCCATGGACGGCCACCGAAGTCGAGTGCCACCTGACAGAGACAGTCATCCATAGGCAGGGTGTAGCCGTAGCGCTCTATGCCGCGCTTGTCGCCAAGGGCCTTAAGCAAACATTCGCCAAGGACGATGCCTGTATCCTCTATGGAGTGGTGTTCGTCAACGTGCAGGTCGCCGTTGCAACGCACGTAGAGGTCCATCATGCCGTGGCGGCCTATCTGCTCGAGCATGTGGTCGAAGAAGCCCAGTCCGGTCTGTATGTCGCACTTGCCTGTGCCGTCAAGGTTTATGCGTACGGTGATGTCTGTCTCGTGGGTGGTGCGTGTTATCTCTGCGGTACGCTCGCCAGCGAAGAGAATCTCAGCAATTTTCTCCCATGTGATGTCGTCCTTGCCGAGTATGAGTGCCTTGCAACCGAGATTGGCAGCAAGCTGTGCATCGGTCTCACGGTCGCCGATGACGTAAGAATTGGCGAGGTCGTATTCAGAATTGTTGATATACTCTGTCAGCATACCTGTGCCAGGCTTGCGGCAAGGGTGGTTATCTTCAGGGAAGTGGCGGTCAATGAGAATGTTATCAAACTCAATGCCTTCGCCCTTCAAGGTCTGGAGTATGAAGTTATGGACAGGCCAGAAGGTGTCCTCTGGGAATGAATCCGTACCCAATCCGTCTTGGTTGCTCACCATTACAAACTCAAAATCGAGGTTCTTGCGTATGAAGCCGAGGTTGCGGAATACACCCTCTACGAACTCCAGTTTCTCAAAGCTGTCTATCTGTTCGTCGGCAGGTTCCTTGATAAGTGTGCCGTCGCGGTCTATGAATAGGAGTCTTTTCATCGTTTTTCTATTATTTCTATTTTAGAACTTGGCGTATCAGAAGTTTGTGTTTCTGTAGAGCATTGGGTTATTTGATTGTTTGTTCGGCTTTCGTCTTTATGTCTCCATACAGGAATATGTGTGATGCATGAAATGCCACAGACAGTATTAATGCAAATGCCGAAGCCACGGCTGATGCCGTAAGTGTGATGTAATAAGTGTATGTAGGTATTTCAGCCTCGTCGCCGTACTGGTTCATGCATTCTATAGCGTTCTGATATGCCGTTGACATTATCGTGTCAGGCAATATCAGTACAGCGATGGCAATCATGTATATCACGCCACATAGACAGTTGACGCCGAGAATCTTTCCAAGGTGCTTGAATCCCTCTCGATACTCATTGCGGAAGGAATGAGCCTTTTTATCATTCTTGTCGTTATCTGTATCGATAGCTCTCATCATGTGACAGTCAAAAGTGTATGTCAGTGGCGTAGCAAATACTATCAATGCTACAAGGAACAAGAACATACCGCATACTACAGCTATCCAAATCCATTTGAGAGAGTCGTTAGTTTGCACGGTAGGCATCGTCTGTTCGGTTGCCCCTATGGCTATCATGTATGTAACCCATTTTGACATGCTCAGTGTGACCAAGAATATGATGATGCTTATAAGATATGGCCAGATAGTGTAGGGTAGGGTGTGGATGGACAGTTTTAAGGTACGCTTCAGTGTATCTCGCCATACAGCCAGTCTGCCTGCTTTGTCTCCTTTGTAGTTTGGAGATGTCTCTATATTGAATTTCCTGCGGAATAAGAGATACATCCTTGCTATGGCAAAGATAATAGCACCGTAGCTTATTGTTAACATCAAGATGGCGGCCAGCAAGGGCATTACTGACAGGTCTCCGTGTGTCAATACATATAATTGCGTGTAATTGCAAAGATATGTAGATATACTCTCTAATAGTGCTGCAATGAAGAAGTAAGGTAGTAGTACCTTAACAATCATACGCAGATGCTGGGCGAGGAATTTGAACCCCTCGCTTATGCATGCTGCGTATGAACGTTCCTTATATAATATAGTCTGTTCCATGGTTTGAAGTTTGAGGGGTGGGGCGGTTTATGGTTTATAGTTTACCGTTTGTGGTTTACTGTTTACTGTTTTAACCAATTACACCTTGCCTTTACCCTCGTTCTTTACCCTTTACTCTTAAGTTCCTTGATAGTCTGCTCAAGTACGGCAATCTTTTCAAGAGAGTCGGCCTCTTTCTTGCGCTCCAATGCCACGACAGCCTCAGGTGCGTTGGCAACGAAACGCTCGTTAGAGAGCTTTTTGCGAACACCGTTGATGAAGCCCTGTAGGTGCTTCAGTTCTGCCTCAGCTTTGGCTATCTCTGCCTCTACGTCAATGAGGTCGCCCAAAGGCACAGTGTATTCGCGTGTACCTATCATGAAAGTGCTTGAGCCGTCGCCCTTCTGCTGTACATAGTTGATGTCAGAGAGGCCTGCCATCTTCTTGATGATAGGACCGAGGGCAGGACACTGCGTAACAACCTTGTCATTGGCTCCGCTGACAACGACCTCGAGGGTCAATGGTTCGCGAGGAGCAATGTTCTTGGTCTGGCGAACGCCACGCACACCTGAGATAACCTGCTTAGCCTCCTCATAGTCGGCAAGTATGCGCTGCTCGTCCTCTGTTGGTGTGTCAAGCTTGAACACAGATACCATCAATGACTCACCTGGCTTGCGGTCAGCAATGTGCTGCCACAGTTCCTCTGTGATGAACGGCATGAATGGGTGTATGATGTGCAGAAGCTGGTCGAAGATATTGAGTGTAGCTTCGAGTGTAGCCTTGTCGATAGGAGCCTGGTATGCAGGCTTTATCATCTCAAGGTACCAACCTGAGAACTCATCAGTGAACAGCTTGAAGGCTGCCATGAGAGCCTCATTGAGGCGATACTTAGAATAGTCGTCGTTGATTTCTGCATATACAGCCTTTACCTTTCCATTCATCCATGCTATGGTTTTCTTGTTTGGTTCCGGCTGCTCTATGTCGGCTACCTCCCAACCCTTTACGAGGCGGAAGGCATTCCACATCTTGTTACAGAAGTTCATACCCTGTGCACACAATGCGTCATCGTACAGAATGTCGTTGCCGGCAGGAGCCGCAAGCATCATACCCATACGCACGCCGTCAGCGCCATACTTCTCTATCAGCTCGAGTGGGTCAGGGGAGTTTCCAAGTGACTTACTCATCTTACGACCGAGTTTGTCGCGTACGATGCCTGTGAAATATACGTTGCGGAAAGGTATCTGCTTCTGATACTCGCAGCCAGCCATAATCATACGTGCTACCCAGAAGAAGATAATGTCAGGACCAGTAACGAGGTCGCTTGTTGGGTAGTAATAGTTTATCTCTTCGTTGCCGGGGTTGTTGATGCCGTCAAACAGAGATATAGGCCAGAGCCATGAAGAGAACCATGTGTCGAGCGCATCCTCGTCGCGCTTCAGCTGGTCGGCGGTGATGGATGGGTCAATCTCCTTAGCCTTCTTGAGAGCCTCCTCCTCTGTGAGTGCCACGACGAAGCGCTCCTCGCCCTCTGCGGTCTCTGGTAGGAAGTATGCTGGTATGCGGTGTCCCCACCACAGCTGACGTGAGATACACCAGTCTTGTATGTTCTCAAGCCAGTTCTTGTATGTGGTTACATATTTGTTAGGATAGAACTTCAGTTCGCCGTTGAGCACTGGTGGCAGTGCAATGTCTGCCATGTGCTGCATAGAGAGGAACCACTGCTTGCAGAGGCGTGGCTCTACTGCGGTGTCCTGGTTGCGCTCTGAATAACCCACCTTGTTGTCATAGTCCTCAATGTGGTCCATGAGGCCTGCGTTCTCAAGGTCGATGGCAATCTGCTTTCGCACTACCATGCGGTCCTGACCGACGTACATGCCTGCAGCCTCTGAAATGGTGCCGTCAGGGTTGAAGATGTCTATTGTCTCAAGGTTGTGAGTCTTACCCAGTGCGTAGTCATTTACGTCATGTGCAGGAGTAACTTTCAGACAGCCTGTACCGAACTCTATGTCAACATAGCGGTCCTCGATGACAGGTATTACGCGGTTTACGAGAGGCACGATTACCTTATGACCCTTTAGCCACTGGTTCTTCACGTCCTTAGGGTTGATACACATGGCGGTATCGCCCATGATGGTCTCAGGACGTGTGGTAGCAACTACGGCATAGTAGCCCTTCTCGTCCTTGTGGAACACCTCTCCCTCTTCACCAGTAAGCACTACAGGGTTGGTGTCGGCGTCAGCCACATAGTATTTCAGATGATAGAGCTTTGACTTCTCCTCACGATAGATAACCTCCTCGGTAGAAAGCACGGTCTGGGCCTTCGGGTCCCAGTTTACCATGCGCAGGCCACGGTAGATGTAGCCCTTGTTGTAAAGGTCCACGAACACCTTCAACACTGACTTGGAGCGCTTCTCGTCCATGGTGAATGCAGTGCGGTCCCAGTCGCATGATGCACCGAGCTTGCGCAACTGCTTCAGTATGATGCCGCCGTGCTCCTCGGTCCATGCCCAAGCGTGCTTGAGGAACTCCTCACGGGTGAGGTCACGCTTCTTTATACCCTGCTGTGCCAGTTTGTTAACCACCTTTGCCTCAGTTGCTATTGAGGCATGGTCGGTGCCAGGCACCCAACAAGCATTCTTGCCGTCAAGACGAGCCTTACGTATAAGGATGTCCTGGATGGTGTTGTTAAGCATGTGTCCCATGTGGAGTACGCCGGTCACGTTAGGTGGCGGTATAACTATGGTGTATGGCTCGCGGCCATCAGGCTTACTTGCAAACAGTTTGTTGTCGGTCCAATACTGGTACCATTTTGATTCTACCTCCTTTGGAGAGTATTTACTTGCTAATTCCATTTTGGTATATTGGGTTGTTATTTTTATTTCAGTTTGTTGTCTTTTGTCTATATTAATACACTCTGAGCCTGTCACCCACACGAGGCATGTAGTCATTAGGCAGGTTGTTCATCTTGTACAGGCTGCTGAGTCTGATACCATACATCTGTGAGATGTCATACATACTCTGTCCTGCCATGACAGTGTGCAGGAAGCCCTTGTACTTTTTCTCTGCTTTTGTGGCTTTCTTCTTCAGGTACACTATATCACCATTGGCGAGAACAGTGTTTTTGTCCCTTTCGTTGTATTTTGCCAGAGAACGGTAACTTATGTTTACATCAAGGGCAATAGAGCGGAATGTCTCGCCCTGCTGAGCTATGATGTATAGGTTGTCATTATACATGTAGATGCGATGGTTCTTCACCACTTTACCCAGCAAGTCCTCTTTCTTTGTTTTCTTCTTGGTCTTGTTTGTCTTGCCAGACTTGAATATTCTCTCAATCCATGAGCCTGCCTCAGCAATGTCTATATTGCTGCCTGAAGATTTCTTGCTTGTGCTCCTGTAAGGGGTGTTTGTGTCGTATCGGTGCAACTGATAAAGTTCTATTATCTCTATCAGCTTGTCGGCATATTGTGGGTTGGTGGCATATCCACATGCTTTCAGTCCGCGAGCCCATCCCTTGTAGTCTGTAGTCTTCAGCGAGAAGAGTGACTTGTAACGGTTACCTTGCAGGAACTTGCTATGGTCCACATAGCTCTCTCTTGCACTTGAGTACGACCTGAAACAGTCGTTTTTTATATCATCGTCAACATATATAGTCTTTCCTGTCCAACCGTTATGGCACTTTATGCCGAAATGGTTGTTTGCCTGGGTTGCCAGTCTGCTGAGCCCGGCGCCGCTTTCAAGGAGTCCCTGTGCCAATGTTATGGATGCGGGAATGCCGTATGTATGCATCTGTTCGATGGCAATGTCCTTGTATTTGTTGATGTAATTCTGATATGCGGAATTCCATTTGATAGCACCTGCGGCATGTGAGAGCCACAGTGCTAAAAGAAATATTATGTAACATCTTTTTCGCATACAGATATTTGGTATGGTTGTAAATATAACTGCCTTTGGAAGACTATTGTTTTAAGTTACAAAGTTACTCAAAAAAATCCATATAACAAAAAGAAATGACACCTAATATAAAATCAGATGTCATTTCTTCTCTTGTAGTAGTGGGTACGGGAGTCGAACCCGTGTACCCGGCGTGAGAGGCCGGTATCCTAGGCCACTAGATGAACCCACCATTATGTTTTCTTTTTTCTCTCAGTCTTAGTCTCTTTTCGTATGTAAACTATAATTGTGAATTATAAATTCGCAACTATAATCTTTGTAGTAGTGGGTACGGGAGTCGAACCCGTGTACCCGGCGTGAGAGGCCGGTATCCTAGGCCACTAGATGAACCCACCATTTGCAAGAAAAAGGTGCGGAAGGTGGGGGATTCGAACCCCCGGTACGGTAAACCCGTACGTCAGTTTAGCAAACTGGTGGTTTCAGCCACTCACCCAACCTTCCCTGTTGTCAAACCGACACCGTTTTCTTAATGCGAGTGCAAAGGTAGCTATTTTTTTTTATTCTACCAAATGTTTTGGTATATTTTTTTGAAATTAATTGTAAAAAGACAGCAAAAGGGTGTGTGTTGCTAATAAGGTTTCATGTAGGCATTGTTCTTGATAAAATAAAAGCTATCACTTTATTAGGAAAAGTGATAGCTTTTGATGTGTAGTATGGAATGTTAATTTTAGTCCAGTTTGTGGATTACCAATCCAGAACGGAGTTTTGGCTCAAACCATGTTGCCTTAGGAGGCATGATGTTGCCAGAATCAGCGATGTCCATGATCTGCTTCATAGAGACAGGGTAGAGGGCAAGAGCCGCACGCATCTCACCACTGTCAACGCGACGCTTCAGTTCGCCGAGTCCACGCAGACCACCAACGAAGTCGATGCGCTGTGAAGAACGCAGGTCGCCAAGTTCGAGGATATCCTGCAGGATGAGGCGTGAGGATATGTCAACGTCAAGAACGCCGATTGGGTCGCTGTCGTCGTATGTGCCTGGCTTTGCGTCAAGGCTGTACCACTCACCGTCAAGGTAGAGAGAGAATTGGTGAGCGTGCTGTGGACGATACTCCTCAGTGCCCTTCTTCTTTACGACGAAGTTCTTTGCGAGTTTCTCAAGGAACTGCTCAGAGGTGTTTCCGTTGAGGTCTTTCACTACGCGGTTGTAGTCGAGCACAGTCAGCTGGCTTGCCTGGAAGCATACAGCCATGAAGTAGTTGTACTCCTCGTCGCCCTTGTGGTTAGGGTTCTGCTTAGCGCGCTCAGTACCTACGAGTGCTGCAGCTGCAGAACGGTGGTGACCGTCGGCGATGTACAGGGCAGGCATCTTTGCAAATTCATCAGTGATGGTCTTGATGTCGTTGTCATCGCTAACCACCCAAAGCTGATGACGGAATCCGTCGATAGGTGCCACGAAATCATATTCAGGCTGTGTGGCAGCATAGCGCATGATGAGTTTGTCAAGAGTGCTGTTGTCTGGATAAGCGAAGAATACAGGCTCAATGTTGGCGTTGTTGACGCGGACGTGTTTCATGCGATCCTCTTCCTTGTCGCGACGTGTAAGCTCGTGTTTTTTAATGATGCCCTTCTCGTAGTCGCCAGAGTATGCACCTACGACGAGACCATATTGTGTCTTCTCCTTGCCACCGTTTGCTGGCAGTTTGGATGTCTGTGCATAGATGTAATACTGCTCCTTGTCATCCTGTACGAGCCAGCCATTATCCTGGAACTTCTGGAATTGGCGCGCTGCCTCCTCATAGACCTTAGGGTCGTACTCAGATGTGCCAGGCTCGAAGTTTATCTCAGGCTTGATGATGTGGTAGAGAGACTTCTCGTTGTCGCCAGCCTCAGCGCGTGCTTCCTCAGAGTCAAGTACGTCATAAGGACGTGACTCTACCTGTTCTACTAAATCTTTTGGTGGGCGTATGCCCTTAAATGGTTTTACTATTGCCATAACGTTTTATTGTATTATATTACTTATTTTAGTCTCGTATATCTTGACGGTGGAGTTCAGGCCTGATGGCATTGGTGCCCAGTCGTCATACTTCGTGTTCTTGTATTTTATGTTCACCACGTTTATCTCCTCCATCTTACGCCATTTTACACCTTTCCTGTCAAGGTCGGCTATGCGGTTAGCAGGGAGATTGGTAACCTCTATACGTATAGTGTTGATGCCTTTTTTGAGTACACTGCCGTTAAAGCTGAGTATGTATGGTACGCTCCAAGCACATCCTATATACTCATTATTTATATATACTCGTGCACTTTCTCTTACATCGCCGAGGTCTATTGCATAGTTGCGTCCGATGTTTGAGGTTATCTTGAATGTGGTCTCATATACACCGGTTCCCATTGTAACCTTGGCAGAGTCGTTATTAAGTTTCTCCCATGTCTGCAGGTTGTTTAACTTGAATGTGGCATTTACTTTCGGACTCTCTTCAATGAAAGACAGCTTCCATCCCTTGTCAAGGTTGATCTCAGACTCTTGTACCTTCGCTGTAGGACGCATGAAGAGCTGTTGGGAGTTGTCCTTGTGACAGTCTAATTGCAGGAACATAGACTCTCCTGAACGCAGTGTCACGCGTACCTTTCCGTTAGGTGTTTCGGCAGCGTAGTAATTGTTAGTCAGAGGGTCATACCAACGTGCGTTGTTAAACTTCTTTGATACCTGGCAATATGCGTCAACATCGTTTGGCGTAAGGTTAGCTATGAAATAGCAGTAGCCTTTGCCCGATTTTCTGCGTATCAAATTGAGGTGATGCTGGCGTTTCAACTGCTCTGGACGGGCTACCTGTGAGAAAGCAGCGTCGTCGTTACCGTAGATGACTGTTATGCCTTGTGCCTTGAGTGTCTCGATGCGGTTCTTGACATTGTCGGGAAGGATGGTGCCTTCGGGAATGACGAGTGCTCTGTATGTAACGCCAGCCTCAGTTATAATGTCTCTCTTGCCGTTCTTGTTGATGTATGAGCGCAATCCTAACACCTGCAGGTCTGATACATAGTCGCAGTCATATCCCATTCTGTCAAGTTCAAGTATTGATTTCTTGAATTCTGGAGCAAGTTTTCCGAGGTTGTGAATCTCAAATTTCATCAGAAGCGTCTTCAGGTTCTTCTGCCAAAGGTTGTGAATAGGGAAGTAAACCAAGAAGTCGTTGTCAGGCTCGCCAGACTGCAGGAGTTTCTGGCAACGCTCGATATATTCGTTAAGGTATATAGCGTCACGCCATATTGTGTTTGTGGGTGACATGTCCACACTTGCATAGAATTTCCATCCCGGCCATGGATCGTCCTTAGGAGAGTAGCAAGTTCCGTGATAGTACATGTGGTTCACTCCAGCACAGAACATGAGGTCAAGGTCAGGCTTCATCTGAGAGAGTGATGTGCGGAAGTGTTCTGTAAGCCATGTGAAAGTTTCGCTTGATACCAGACGCTTGCCTGTTACGTGCGCAGCGCTTGGGGCATATTTGAACATGGAGTAGTCAGAATCGTTGAGCTTTGTCATGCCTGGGTCTGTACGCAGTCCCTTGATGCCAAATTCACTCAGTCCGAATCCCTCAATCTCAGGAATGTCCACTGCAGCGTAAAGGTCAAGCAAGTTGGCAGGAGAACCATGTGCCTGGTTCTTTACCTGCATGCCGTGGGAGTGTGACCACCATACCCACTGGTTGGTGAAATTCTCAAGCAGCATATCGGAGAGAGTCTCACGGTAATCATGTACCATGACGGTGTCACGGTCCACAAGTTTGTTTATATTCTTTTTCAGAGAGTACCCTCGTCTTTTCTCAAACTCCTGTGGAAGGGTAGGGGTCCAGTCTGCTCCGTACACCTCGTATGAGTCATTGAATGAAACTTGTGGCCATGGGGTGTGGTTGGCACTGAACGCTTTGTCAAACTTGCTGAGATAATTCTTTACGGCGAGTTTGTCAAAATGGTCAATGACTAATCCGGCTCCGCCAGGTGCGGCGCGCTTCACTTGCTGCTTGGTTCGTCCGTTATAAACAGCGATGATGCGCCATATACCGTTCTTTGGAGCCTTCCATGTCAGGGAGCCGTTGCTACCTACGCAGGCGGAGATATCTTCACTGTCTCCTTTATATCCTTTGATGTCGTGAGGATAGGCGGTAGCGAAACTGAATGTGGAACTCTGCTTTTCTTTCGCTGGCAGACGAAGCGTGACGCCATTCTTCAATGCCTTGGCGTCGACCAAGGTGTCAATGACTACCAGTTTGCAGGCGGCCTCAGACAAAGTCGTGGTGGGACCGCCGAAAGGCCATCCTGTACCATTGTTCATGTCTATCTCTATACCGAGACGTTTGCCTTCGCTGATTACGTATGAAAGCATCTCCATCCATTTGGGAGACAGAAAGTCGATATTGTTTTTCTCGTTACCTTGAACACCGTATAGAGGTGTTATCTCTAATGCTCCAATGCCATGGGATGCATATTGCTCCATGCTCCATCTTAAGTTCTCCTTGTCAACGGCAGAACCGAGCCACCACCAGCGTGCGCCAGGCTTGGCTGTTGACACAGTCTGGGCAGCTGCGTCTGTAGTATAGAGTGCCAGCAGAATAATAGAAATCGCAAAAAATAATCTTTTAAGCATACTGCAAATACGAATTATAAATTGTGCGTTGTTAATAAGTTAATAGTCATTCATGATGATATGGCTCACCTTTCATGATGGTGCAGGCACGATACAGTTGCTCTGTAAAGATAAGCCTTACCATCTGGTGTGAGAATGTCATCTTTGATAAAGACACCATCTCGTTAGCCCGTTTGTACACGCTATCAGAAAAACCGTAGGCGCCACCAATGCAGAATACAAGACGTCTGGAAGTGAGTTGCTTGCCTTCTAACCATTTTGCGAAGTCAACGGATCTGTGCTCTTTGCCATGCTCATCCAGTAAGACGAGGCAATCAGAGGGTTGTATGTTCTTTAATATCTGTTCTCCTTCTTTCTCTTTTATCAGAGTTTCAGTGAGTGATTTGCTGTTCTTTATGTCGGGTAGGGTGATGATAGAGAAAGGCATGTAGTGAGTGATGCGCTCTGAGTAATCATCAATGCCTGCCTGGAAATGCTTGCTATTTGTTTTACCTATTAATATTAGCTCTGTCTTCATTATTACGGCAAAGATATACATTTTTCTCTTTATAGGCAAGTAAATACGTTTTTTTTTGAAAAAAGGGACTAAACTTTACCATAATTCAGGAAAAATATATACCTTTGTAGCCAGTAGGGGGATGGTTAAATGGCATTTGTTGTGCGGAGTATAGCTGCAGGCGATGTCAATTTGAGGACAATATAATAATTAACATAAACAATGGAGAATAATTCACAGTTAATTTCACAGTGTGAACAGACGGCAAAGCAATGGCTGTCATCATCTTTCGATGAAGATACACGTAAGGAAGTGCAGGCAATGCTCGACAATCCTGACAAGACAGCTCTTATTGATGCTTTCTATCAGTCACTTGAGTTTGGTACGGGTGGTTTGCGTGGCATTATGGGTGCCGGCACTAATCGTATGAATAAGTATGTTGTCGGTATGGCAACACAGGGTTTTGCCAATTATATATTGAAGGCTTTCCCTGGCAAGCAGTGTTCTGTAGTGGTGGGCCATGACTGCCGCAATAACGGACGTATGTTTGCAGAGACAGTGGCAGACATTTTCTCTGCCAACGGTATCAAGGCTTATCTGTTTGAGAGCCTGCGTCCTACACCTGAGATTTCTTTCGCTATACGTCAGCTTGGTGCTCAAGCAGGTGTGAATGTCACTGCATCGCACAATCCGAAGGAGTACAACGGCTATAAGGCATATTGGGAGGATGGTGCACAGGTGCTTGCTCCACATGATACTGGCATAATCGAAGAGGTAAACAAGGTTAAGATTGAAGACGTTAAGTTTGAAGGTAACCCTGACCTTATAAAGATTATCGGTGGTGAGATGGACTATGACTACATGATGGCTGTAAAGGAGAGTATGGTGGACCAGGATGTGATTCTCCGTCAGAAAGACCTCAATATAGTATATTCAGCCATGCATGGCACAGGTCGTCACATTGTTCCGATGTGTCTGCGCTCATGGGGATTCCAGAATATCAACGTTGTGCCAGAGCAGATGGTTGTAGATGGTAACTTCCCTACTGTGGTATCGCCAAACCCAGAGAATGCAGAGGCTATGACGCTTGGTATGAAACTGGGTACCAAACTCAATGCTGACCTTGTGGTGGCTACTGACCCTGATGCTGACCGTCTTGCCATCGTATGTCGTAATGATAAGGGCGAATGGCAGATTCTTAACGGTAACCAAACCGCTTGTATGTTCTATTGGTACACTATCAAGAACAAGAAGGCATTAGGCCAGCTTAACCCTACAGACTTTATGGTTAAGACCATTGTTACCTCAGAGCTTATCGCAAAGATAGCACGCGCTAACGGTGTGGAGTGCTTCGATGAATATACAGGCTTCAAGTGGATAGCATACCGCATACGTGAGAATGAGGGCAAGCGTAAGTATATTGGCGGTGGTGAGGAGTCCTTCGGATACCTGCCATACGACAAGGTGCGCGATAAGGATGCTCCGGCGTCTATCTGCCTTATCTGTGAGATTGCAGCGTGGGCAAAAGATCAGGGCAAGACTCTCTTTGACTTGTTGCTTGATATATATAAGGAGTATGGTTTCCAAAAGGAAGCAGCTGTCAGCGTGACAAAGCCTGGTAAGACTGGAGCTGATGAGATAAAGAAGATGATGGAAGACTTCCGTCAGACACCTCCGACGGAGATAGCCGGCTCAAAGGTGGTTACTGTAAAGGACTACAAGACATTGAAGCAGACAACTGCCGATGGTAAGGTCGTTGACATCAATATGCCTACAACAAGCAATGTTCTGCAGTGGTTTACTGAGGACGGCATGAAGATTTCTGTTCGTCCGTCAGGTACAGAGCCAAAGATTAAGTTCTACTGCGAGGTGCCTGTTGCTGGACAGTTTGATGGCGACTATAATGCATTCACAGCGAAGGCTGATGCTCGTATTGTGGAGATAAAGAAAAGCCTTGGCTTGTAATTTCTTTTGACAGTATTATAATATAAAAGGATGGATACATGGTTTGTGGCCTTGTATTCATCCTTTTGTGTTAAATAATCATAAAGTTATCGAAAGAGAAGAGAAAAAGACGCACTTATTTTGAGGACTGAAAAAAAAGTATTAACTTTGCAGCCGATTATTCCGTTATGGGCTCGGTTAAGTGCCGGCAGATAGTGTTGGACGCCCAGCGGAGAAACCCAATTTTACAATATAAAAATGTACGCAATTGTAGAAATTCAGGGTCAGCAGTTCAAGGCAGAAGAGGGCAAGAAGCTCTATGTACACCACATGAATGGTGTTGAGGAAGGCCAGGCTGTTGAGTTTGACAAGGTGCTGCTCGTAGACAATGGTGGAGCAGTTACAGTAGGTGCACCTACAGTAGATGGTGCAAAAGTAGTGTGTGAAGTGGTTACTCCACTCGTAAAAGGTGACAAGGTGATTGTCTTCAAGATGAAGCGTCGCAAGGATGAGCGTAAGCGCAACGGCTTCCGTGCTCAGTTCACCGAGTTGAAAATTAAATCAGTAGTAGCTTAAAACCAAAAGGAGGACTAAGAAATGGCACATAAGAAAGGTGTAGGTAGTTCTAAGAACGGACGTGAATCAGCTTCACAGCGACTTGGTATTAAGATTTTCGGTGGTCAGAAGGTTGTTGCAGGCAACATTATTGTTCGCCAGCGTGGTAACAAGCACTTCCCAGGCGCAGGTGTTGCGCAGGGTAAGGATGACACCCTCTACGCTCTCATCGACGGTACAGTAAACTTCCACAAAGGTAAGTTTGATAAGAGTGTGGTGTCTGTGATACCAGCAGAAGCATAAAGAGTCTTTTACTTAGACTATGGTCCACGGGAATTCAAACACCCCAATGACTTAAAACTTATAATATAAAACTTATTCCAAACACTATAAGAAGGGCAGTAAGTGATTACAGCCCTTCTTTCTTTTTGTCCTTTTATGCGAGAATTTATGTGTTTTAGGTAAAAAGTCAATAAAAAATTTGGCAGTTACGAAAAAAAGTATTACCTTTGCACTCGCAATTAAGGAAATGGCTCCTTAGCTCAACTGAATAGAGCATCTGACTACGGATCAGAAGGTTGCAGGTTTGAATCCTGCAGGAGTCACTTCTCTATATTACATTTTTTTCTAAAAGGGCTTGGCTCCTTAGCTCAACTGAATAGAGCATTTGACTACGGATCAAAAGGTTGCAGGTTTGAATCCTGCAGGAGTCACAAGAAAAAGCAGTTTGCATTTATTCGGCAGACTGCTTTTTTTGTTTGCGTGAGTAAAAGGTATTATTCATAGACAAATATCGTGCAATTACGATTTTGTCCTATTTTGGCCTCCGTCTTACCCCCGATTTCCTTGCGATATTTCAAAATAATTTCCTGCTGGTCGCGTACAGAGAAATCTACAGGGAGTTGTAACTATCTGATAATCAGTGATGGGTTGTGAAAATGCATAATAAAACGGTAGTTTTTGCCCTATAAAAGCTATGCTTTCATGGTGTGAAAGCTATCGAATGACACTGTAAAAGCTATGCTTTTACATCCTAAAGTGATAGCTTTTACGAAAAATAGGGTGCGAAAACATAGTTTGATGTGACCCCGAAAAGTTGGACATTAAATTAAACATTAATTATTCAACTCTCTATAGTAGTGAGCTCGGTATTGTGCCGGGCTCAT
>OCTW013415469.1_pt1 | contig 32554 bp, 25 predicted proteins | sample 1539671 | NCBI WGS metagenome assembly OCTW01 (sample SAMN02144230, study PRJEB22623) | gut metagenome | biome: sheep rumen | host: Ovis aries | place: New Zealand | reverse complement strand
TCAACCTTGTCAATCATGTTTTCAAGGATGCCGATTTTGCTGCTGACCTTGCTGCCTCCGATAATGGCTGTGAAGGGACGCGGAGGGTTGTGCATGAGTTTTTCGAGGTTGCGGACTTCGTTTTCCATAAGGAAGCCGAAGTATTTGTCGTTGGGGAAGAAGCGTGCAATGGTGGCCGTTGAGCTGTGCTCGCGGTGGGCAGCGCCGAAGGCGTCGTTGATGTAGCAGTCGCCTAATGCGGCCAACTGGCGTGCGAGGTCTTCGCCGCCCTTGGTCTCTTCAGGATAGAAACGGATGTTGTCCAGCAGCATCACTTCACCCTCCTTGAGGTCGTGGGCCATCTGTTCGGGTACGCCGGTACCGAGAAGCTCCTGGGTGAATTTGACAGGACGGGAAATAAGTTTCTCTAAGTGCTTGGCGACAGGCTGGAGTGTGAACTCGGGCTCGAAACCGCCTTTCTTGGGGCGGCCGAAGTGCGCCATGATGATGATGGAGGCACCATCGGAGAGGAGTTTTTTGATGGTGGGCAGGGCTTCGACCATGCGGGTGTCGTCGGTGATATTTTTGTTGTCATCGGTGGGTACGTTGAAATCCACACGGAGCAGGACTTTACGCCCTTTGAAATTGACATCTTGGATTGATTTCATAAGCAATAATATTTTAGGTTAATAACTTACGGAGTGTTTAATCAGGCTTCGGCATGGTTGGGCTCGTGAACGGCCATGCCGATGTAGAGTGCGGACAGCATGGTGAAGACGAAAGCCTGGATGTAGGCAACCAGACATTCGAGCACGCTGATGAACACACTGAAGACGACGGAGATGACAGACACGCCGGCGCCGACACCCATAGAGAGGGTGTTGCTGATGATGAAGATGATGACCACGAAGCCGAGGATGACGATGTGGCCGGCAGTCATGTTGGCGAATAGACGAATCATGAGCACGATGGGCTTGGTGAAGACACCGACAAGCTCGACAACGGGCATGAGGGGGAAAATCTTAAGCCAGGCCGGTACGCCGGGGGTGTTGAAAATGTCGATCCAGTAGTGTTTGTTGCCGCTGAGGTTGGTGATGAGGAAGGTGATGACGGCAAGGGTGGCCGTGACGGCCAAATTGCCGGTGACGTTGGCTCCGGCAGGGAAGAAGGGTATGAGTCCCATACAGTTGCTGAAGAAGATGAAGAAGAAGAGGGTGAGCATGTAGGGCAGATATTTCTGGTAGTGGGTTTCGCCTATCATGGGACGGACGATGCTGTCGCGCACAAATACGACAAGCATCTCGACCAACGACTGGATACCTTTGGGAGCCTGGTTTTCGCGCTTCTTGTATCCATTCTTGGCAATCATGACGATGACGATAAGCAGGATGACGATAATCATGATGGCTGCCGAGACTTTGGTGATGGAGAAGTCGAGAGGTTTGACGACTTGGCCGTCCTGGTCCAGGAGGGGCTGCCCGTCTTGACCGACACAGATTATCTCCTCTTTCTCAATGCCGCCACCCACAAGTCGGTAGCCTTTGTAGTCGGCATGGCCGTGATGGAACTTGGATGACATGAAGATGTCGAGATGTCCATCGTTGATGAGGATAACCGGAAGAGGTATGGCGACTGCGTGCTCGACACCGGCTTTGTCAAAGTAGTCGAACATGTGCCACGAGTGGGCATCGGTGACGTGGCCTATGATGGTTGAACCAGGATTGAAGGCTGGCTCTTCGGCCTGAGGTTCTGGACTGGCGGTTTCCTGTGCATACACTTGCATCCCGAAAAGGAATGTGAGCGAGAGCAGGAAGGTTACTATCTTCTTCATTGGTATTGGGTTTTGATTGTGTTTAATCGTTGATTTTAGAGGTGTTGTTGAAAATGTCCACCTGCAGGGTGTCGAAGAGGCCCAATTGGTTTTTTGGCTCCGTTTTGGATACAGTGGATTTGTATTGACTCAACGCTGCGTGGACAATACGTTTCACTGCCGCCGGACGGGTTATGCCAAACTGCCGGGCATAGGATTTCAGCAATTCACCCTCCCTCTCGGAGAGGGTGATGCTGATTTTCTTTGCTTTCTTGGACTTTGTCTTCTTGGTATGCGCGGTGGCATTCATAGGCGGGACTAAATCTGGTAGCCCTGTTGCGCAAGGGTGGTCTTGGCCTGTTCGGCACGACCGCTGTCGTTGAGCACATCAAGGGCGATCTTGTTGAGGGTGTAGAGCAACTGGCAGCATTCCTCAATATTGTGGCGCACGCCGGAAGCTTTGGAAGTGGCGGAATATTGTGAATAGTAGCCCAAAGACTGGGTGTAGTACTTGTAGACGCTATCCCAGATGGCAGTGGCGCGGTCGGCTCCGTAGAGGTCATAGTAGAGGTCGATGAGGATAATGCTGTATTTGTCGTGGGGGAAGTTCTTTTCCGGGAAGTTGGCATCGCTGATTTCAAGCATCTTCCGGGCGCGGACGGTATCACCTTTCTCCATCAGTTCGCGGGCTGCGAGACTGAAGGTCTGACGCTGGACAGTTCCCATGTTGAGACTGACGGGGTCGACATAGATGTCGGCACTGAGATTACCCCATTCCAGAGGATGCATCTGACCCTCGGCATCTTTGTATCCATTGATGAAGAAGTCGTAGGAGTCGTCGGTGAAGGTCTGGAGGGCATAGCGGTTCTCGCGTTTGTCGAAGAGAACGGGCTGGGCAACACGGGCTTCGTAGGGCACCAGTTTGTAGTTCATGCCATCCTGGACACAATAGCTGCGGTAGGGCGGGAAGACGTCCTTGATATAGCTGGGGTTCATGATGTTGATGTCACGGACAAACTTGTTGGTGCCGAGAATGTCAAGAACCATGAGGTCTTGACGGTAGAGGCTGCCTTTGTTAATCTGCCATTTGATGACGGGGTTGACCTGGTCGGCAATCTGGGCAGGGATAATGCCTTGCTGCACGAGCGCGGGCACATCAAGTGTAATCTTGAACTTGGTGGTGGGCAGCACTATCACCTCTTCGCCACGGGCGTCACGCTGGGTGAACCTCTCGGGATGGTCGCGGAGAAGAGCCAGCACGTCGGTGACTTCGAAGTAGTCGTTGGCCCGGTCCTGAAGGTAGACCAAGTCTTTGCCCAGACCATAGAAATCCTTGGTGAGGGTGAAGGGCATGGGGTCGGACTCGTAGAGCTTGTTGAAAAGCTGTTCGACATACCAGTGCATGCCCGAAAGGGTGTAGTTGAGTATGCGGACGTCGGTGCGGAAGCCTTCAACCTCTTGGGCATACCAGAGTGGGAAGGTGTCGTTGTCGCCAAAGGTAATCAGCACCCCGTTCTTGTCGACCGAGGCAAGGTAGTTTTTGGCAAAGTCGCGGGCCGCATACTTCTGCGATCGGTCGTGGTCGTCCCAGTTTTCGGAGGCCATGAGGATGGGAGCCGCAAACAGGCAAAGGATGAACACAACCGGCATGACGAATTTGTAGAACTGCTCTTTTTTGAGCAGACGGGTAATCCAGTCGGCAAGGGCCATGACTGCCAAGCCAATCCAGATGGCAAAGAAGCTGAAGGACCCTACGAATGCATAGTCACGCTCACGCGGCTGGCGGGGAGGCATGTTCAGATAGATGCCAATGGCAATGCCGGTCATAAAGAACATGATGAAGACGATGAATGCATCTTTCTTATTCCGCATGACATGGTAGACCAGTCCGCACAAACCGAGCAGCAGGGGGAGTAGGTAATAGACATTGCGGGCCTTGTTGTTCTTCATGTGGTCCGGCAGATTGTCTTGCGGGCCGAGACGAGCCTCATCAATGGCTTTGATACCGCAAATCCAGTTGCCATTCATATAGTCACGGGTACCGTCGTCGTTGAAGTAATGGCCTTGGATGTCATTCTGGCGTCCTGCAAAATTCCACATGAAGTAACGCCAATACATGAAGCCCATCTGGTAGCCATGGAAGTATTTGAGATTCTGGGCCGCGGTGGGTTTGTGGTCGCCGCGACATTTGCCAGCCCAGTATTCATAGAACTGGGGGTGGCGACGCGACTGGTCGTCGCTATACATGCGCGGGAAAACACCTGTATGGTTCTGGCGGTAGATGAATTTCAGCTGATAGGCAGCGGGGACATAACGGTCGCGACCCTGCTCGTCTTTGCCGCGCACATACTTGGTGTAACCTTTCTCGGCATCGATGGGGCGGCCGGCGGTATAGAACTGGCCTGTGAGGAAAGGCGTGTCGCCATATTGTTCACGGCCCAGATAGGCCCGCATGGCAACGGCATCCTTGGGTGCATTCTCGTTCAGCGGGGTGTTGGTGTTGGCTCGGATAACCAGAAGGAAGAAAGTGGAATATCCTATCACCAGCATCAGGAACCCCAAAATGGCAGAGTTGATGACGGGCTTGTTCTTCTTTTTTGCCGAAGTGTACCAGAGACCCCACACCACCAGGGCTGCAAGGAGAAGGAAGAAGAATATGGTGCCTGTGTTGAACGGGAGGTGGAGTGTATTGACAAAGAAGACATCAAAAGCCGAGTCGACATTGACGATGCCGGGGATGATGCCCCACAGTATCAAAGCCAACAGCACAACGGAAATCACACCGCTCAGTATGAATCCCTTGGTTGTGGTTTTGGGCCACTTGCGGAAATAAACCACATACACTATGGCAGGAACCGTAAGGAGGTTGAGCAGATGGACACCGATGGCAATACCCACCAGCAGACATACCAGCACCAGCCAGCGCAGCGAGCGTGGGTCGTCAGCTTGCTCCTCCCATTTCAGGATAGCCCAAAACACGACGGAGGTGAATAGCGATGACATTGCATAGACCTCGCCCTCGACAGCCGAGAACCAGAATGTGTCGCTAAAGGTATAGGCCAAAGCCCCGACCACACCAGCGGCGAAAACGGCCCATGTGCGGGGATTTTTCAGGTCTGGGTTCTTGGGGTCAGGAAGCAGATGTTTTGCCAACAGGGTGATGCTCCAGAAAAGGAACAGGATGGTAAAACCGCTGCACACAGCCGACATAACATTGACAGCATGGGCAACATTCTCTGGCGTCGAGAACATCGAGAACAGTCGGCCAATCAACTGGAACGAAGGCGCTCCCGGAGGGTGACCCACTTGAAGTTTGTTTGCCGTGGCTATGTACTCGCCACAGTCCCACCAAGAAGCGGTGGCCTCGGCAGTGAGGATGTAAACAACACAGGCTATGATGCAAACCGCCCAGCCTATGATGTTGTTCATCAGATGGTACTTTTTCATAGTATTTTAGATAGAATGATTTATTATTCTGTTTCTTACACTGTTGTCAGTCTCTGTTGATAGGCATAGTCATGCAGCGGGCTCCTCCACCGGCGCGAGGCAACTCGCTGGCCTTGAAGGTAACCACAAACTTCTCATAGTCGTTCATGTCAATCTTGCCACTGCACACATCGTCTGCATCCAGCACGCTGAAACCGGCCTTATCAAGGCTCTCGATAGTGTTCACATTGCGCTCATAGCCGATTACCTTTCCGTCACCGAGGGCGAAGAAGTTGGCTCCGCTGTGCCACTGCTCACGGTCTTGATACCACGAGTCTGAACCACCACAGAATACGGGTTCCATGTCCATACCGCACGCCTTTAAACCCTCAAGCATATTGTTGCATTCCGTCACCTTCATCTTGCCGTTATCCAGCTCAATGAGGGTTGTGGCCTTGCCGCTGAAGATGCCGCTCTTGTCGAGCATAGGTTGATAGACCATGCACTGCCGGCTCCCCAAAAAGGTGAAGACCATGTCGAGATGGATGAAAGAGTCGGGTTTGTGTGGGAGTTCCTGCACAAGGATGCGGAAATGCTCACGCTCGCCGCCGAATTTGTCGGCCAGATATTTGATGCCTTTGAAGTTGGTGCGGATACCCATGCCAAGGCAAAGCAAGTCTGGCGAAGCAATCTGCACGTCGCCGCCTTCGGTCCTGGCATTGGGATTCGCGTCCATCGCACAGAATGTCTTGGTATTAAAATAGTTTTCAAAGATAGTCCTATAGATAAGCGTTTCGCGCTGGCGCACCTTGAACGACATTGAATTTATCAACACCTCGTTGTAGACCGACGAGGAGGCGTCGCGGGTGAAGAAGAGGTTGTAGAGCGGTTTCAAGGTATAGCGACCATCCATGAATACCGAGGGGTCTGTGTCGTCATGGAAAGGAACTCCCTCTATCAACTCTTTGGCCAACTGGTTGCTGGGATGCCTCATCAACTCATCTATGATATGCGGGCAACCGTCAAGTTCACAACTCTTGGACACAACAAGTTGACGCACATCGTCATTTTCCATCAGGTCGCACAAAATGTCCTGAACATAATACACTTTGGCCCATTTCTCGAATACGCCACAGAACGAAGCATACTCCTTGTCCACGATATGCTTGCTTAGAATGTCGCTATAGAGAGCCTCGTTTGCGTTTTCCGGAGTCATTCTCTCAATCTCGATACCCGGGCGGTGCAATAGCACGGCATTGAGCCGTCCATACTCACTCGAAACATTCACCGCCGTTTTAGTACTGTCCGTTTTTTCTGTCATATATCTTAATTAGTTGTTATACGTTGTATTGCAGCATCTTCAAAATGCAATACCACACTTCGCAGATTCTGCAAATATACGATTTTTTTCTGAAACATTGACATTGGAAACCTTTTTTTTGTATTATTTATCAACACCCGCCTTCTATCCCCCACTCGTCCGTGCCGACCCTCGAGTCGATATGCAAACAGCTCTGTCCCATTATCCCCACCACGCAAAAAAAACAGCCAGCGAAATGAATCCACTGACTGTTATCGAAATGAAAAGTTCTTCTACCTGAATGGGAACTGGTAGCCCACGGTCAGCAGCAATGCCACATTGTTCCCCAGAGGAACCTTCGCATTGGGGTTCGTTCCGTTGACGGCTTCCAGCGCATCGGGAGTCTCGGTGACTGCCATAAACCCATAATCTAACTGTAGCATGACGGAAAGATCCTCATATTCATAGCCTACACCGAACAGCAAGTCGACATCGAACCGATTCATCACATCGAAAGCCGATGACTCAATACGGTAGTTCCAGTCGCCCATCGGCATACCATGCGAAAACTTCCTGTCCTTCACCGTACCGAATGCACCTATGTTAAAAGCAGGTCCCACCGACAGCAGGGCAAAGTGGCCAGGCTCGCGGATAGGCAGCTCATAATGGATTGTGGCCAAGATGGGAATCTGGACATACCAAGCGTCGTATGACCCCTCGCGGATGGACATGGCCGTTTCCAGAACCTCCTGGAATTTCGATCCGCGATGGATAAAATTCACACCGGTCTGCAGCCGGAAATTCTCGGCCAGCAGCGATGCCGACTGGGTAAACCCAAAAGTCACAAATCCACCCACATTGGCGGCCAGGATAGGCGAGTTATCTGCCAAATCGTCAACGTGTGTTGAAAAACCGGCACCCACTCGCACCCCATAGTTGAGAAACTGAGCCTGCGCCGTCATTGCAAAGGCTGTCACCAAGGTCAGTACTATCAAAAATCTCTTCATAATTGCTTCAAATAAAATCGTGCAAAAATACGACTTTTTTTTGGATTAACGAGTTTTTTCTGCAATTAGAGCTTCCGATATATAAAATCCGTCATCAACTCATACAGGTTCAAGCGGGTGTTCCCGCCATATATGCTGTGGTTTTTATTGGGATAGATGCGGAACTCAAACTGCTTGCCCGCTGCTTCAAGAGCCGTCACCATATCCACAGCGTTCTGGAAATGGACATTGTCATCGCCCGTGCCGTGCACCAGGAGATAATTACCTTTCAGCAGATTGGCAAAATTCAGAGGAGAATTGTCGTCATAGCCCCGTGCATTGTCCTGCGGACGCTGCAAGAAACGTTCCGTATAGATATTGTCATAATAGCGCCATGTGATAACGGGTGCCACGGCAATGGCACTCTTGAACACATCATGCCCCTTCAAGATAGAGAGCGTCGAGAGGTATCCGCCAAAACTCCATCCAAAAATGCCGATACGGCTCTCATCAATCCACTGCTTTTTCCCGAACCAGCGGGCCGCCTCGACAGCATCTTCACACTCCATTTTTCCCAGATTCCTGTATGTCATCTTCTTAAAATGAGCCCCACGACCGCCTGTTCCGCGGCCGTCGAAACATGCCACTACATACCCATGCTGCGCCAGCATGTGGAACCAGTAATAGTCATTGTAGCCATAGCTGTTCGTGACCTGCTGGTTACCGGGGCCTCCATAGACATAGAAGAACAGAGGGTAACGCTTTGTCGAATCGAAATCGGGCGGCAGAATGATATAATAATTCAACTCTGTACCCAAAGAAGTGGTCAGTGTGCCGAAAGTCTTGTGTCCCACGCCGTACTCTTCCATCCTCTGCCGTAGGTCAGCATTGTCCTGAAGGGTTTTCAGCAGCTTGCCATTGCTTGTGTGCAGCGTATAGATTGGCGGGGTGTTGGCATCGGTAAAAGTGCTGATATAGTACTTACTGGTATTGCTGAAACTGGCGCTGTACCAACCAGCCCTGTCACTCAGCTTCTTTTTCTTTTTACCTTTAAAGTCTATGCAATACAACTCACGGTTAATCGGCGAACTTTCATGTGACAGATAATAAATCAAACCAGCCTTCTCATCCACCGAACATATCGACACCACATCGAAAAAACCGTCCGTGATTTGGCGCACCATCTTTCCATTCAAGTCATACATATAAATGTGGTTGTAGCCGTTCTTCTCGCTCGTGAGCAGCATGTTCTTCCCGTCTTTCAGGAACATCCAAGTGTCCGGCACCTCCACATAGGCGTCATCCTCTTCAACATACAGCGTGCGCAGCGTCCCCGTGGTGGCATCAGCCAACAGCAGCTCCATCTTGTTCTGCAAACGGTTCATCCGCATCATGGCAAGCACATTGGGATTCTGCGTCCACTGCATCCGGGGCATATACTGGTCATTCTGGCTGCCGATATTCAGCTTCATGGTTTTCTGCGACTCCAAGTCATACACCATCACATCCACCACCGAGTTGTCCTCACCCGCCTTGGGATATTTATAAGTATAATTCTCGGGGTACAGTTCGCCCCACATCTGCATCGAATACTGCTTCACACGGCTCTCATCGAAACGGTAGAAAGCAATCTTCTTGCTGTCCGGCGACCAGTAAAACCCCTTCGTTATGCCGAATTCCTCTTCATACACCCAGTCGGTCGTACCGTTGATAATCTCGTTAAACTTTCCGTCAGTCGTCACGGCTGTCTCCTTCTTCGAGTTCAAAGCCATCACATACAAATTGTTATCCCTCACGTATGCAACCATCTTCCCGTCGGGCGAGAAGGTGGTCAACCTCTGCTTACCCTCCTGAGTGATGCACTCCATCGACCCGTCTGCCACATTGTAGATATAATAAGAACTCACACCGCTGTGGCGGTAGATGGGCTCAAACTCTGCGCTCAACAGAATCTTCTGCTCGTCGGCCGAGAACTCATACGACTCCACCGGCGGCATCGGGCGTGCCTTTTTCCTCATCGGGTCATTGAACGCACACACCACCCCCACCTTTTCGCCAGTCTTGTAGCTGTACTTTTCAATTCCCGAGCGCGTCAGCACACAGTAGTGCTCCCCGTCCTGCATCGACCTGATCGACGAAATGCCGCTGGGACGGAAAGTCGCGCGCATCCATATATCTTCAAGGGTAATCTTTTTTGTCTGTGCGGACACACTGCCGCACAATGTTGCTATCGTCAACACAAAAGTGAGTAATTTTTTCATACTTGACTTGCCATTTTAAATCTACAGAATAAAAAGAGAATTGTGAATTGCCTATTTGCAGGGGTCTCTTCTCCCGCAACGCAATTCACAATTCTCTCTCACTAATACTTACAGTTTGGGACCGGCTGTCACCAATGCCTTGCCGGCCTCATTGTAGGTAAACTTCTCAAAGTTCTTGATGAAACGCGAAGCCAAATCCTTGGCCTTGGTATCCCACAACCCGGCATCGTTATAAGTGTAGCGGGGGTCAAGGATATTAGTGTCCACACCGGGCAGCTCTACCGGCACCTCAAAGTCGAAATAGGGAATCTTCTTTGTCTGAGCCTTCTCTATCGAACCGTTGAGGATGGCATCGATAATTCCGCGGGTATCCTTAATGGAAATACGCTTGCCCGTGCCGTTCCATCCGGTGTTCACCAAATAGGCCTTTGCGCCGCTCTTCTCCATGCGCTTCACCAACTCCTCGGCATACTTTGTGGGGTGCAACTCCAGGAAAGCTTGTCCGAAGCAGGCGCTGAAAGTGGGAGTAGGCTCGGTGATGCCACGCTCCGTGCCGGCCAGCTTGGCGGTGAAACCGCTCAGGAAGTAATACTTGCACTGGTCAGGAGTCAAAATACTCACCGGGGGCAACACGCCGAATGCATCAGCGCTGAGGAATATGACATTCTCGGCAGCGGGGCCGGCACTCTTGCCATGCAAGGGTTGGACAATCTTCTCGATGTGGTCGATGGGGTAACTCACGCGGGTATTCTCCGTGACGCTCTTGTCGGCAAAATCAATCTTGCCGTCGGCGGCCACAGTCACATTCTCCAGCAGTGCGTTGCGGCGTATGGCGTTGTAAATGTCCGGCTCGCTATCCTTGTCCAGATTGATGACTTTGGCATAGCAGCCTCCCTCGAAATTGAACACACCCTCGTCGTCCCAGCCATGCTCATCATCGCCAATCAGCAAACGGTTGGGGTCGGTCGAAAGGGTCGTCTTGCCCGTACCGCTCAATCCGAAGAAGATGGCTGTGTTCTTGCCATCCATGTCGGTGTTGGCCGAGCAATGCATGGCGGCAATACCCTGCAGGGGCAGATAATAGTTCATCATGCTGAACATACCCTTCTTCATCTCGCCGCCGTACCAAGTGTTGAGAATCACCTGCTCGCGGCTGGTAATGTTGAAAGCCACACAGGTTGCGCTATTCAGACCCAGTTCCTTATAATTCTCCACCTTGGCCTTGCTGGCGGTGTAGACAGTGAAATTGGGCTCAAAGCTTTTCAGTTCCTCCTCGGTGGGTTTGATAAACATGTTGCGCACAAAGTGAGCCTGCCAGGCCACCTCCATAATGAAGCGCACAGCCATACGGGTGTCCTTGTTGGCTCCGCAGAAAGCGTCGACCACATAGAGTTCCTTGTTGCTCAGCTCGTTTTTGGCCAACTCCTTCATCTGTCCCCAAACCTCCTCACTCATGGGGTGGTTGTCGTTGGGATACTCCGGAGTATTCCACCAGACAGTATTTTTCGAGTTCTCGTCCATCACAATATACTTGTCTTTGGGCGAGCGTCCGGTGTAGATACCGGTCATCACGTTGATGGCATCCAGCTCTGTCAGCTGGCCTTTGTCATAGCCCGTCAGGCTGGGGTCCATTTCCATCTGGAACAGTTCCTCGTATGAGGGGTTATAGTGGATAGTGCTGACGCCTTCAATTCCGAGGCGTTTGAGATCTTGTCTGATTTTATCAGTCATAATTTATCTATTTTTGATTTTAAAAATCCCTGACACATACCGTGTCAGGGATTCGGGTTTTCTTGATATTACTTTTCGCGGGCCTCCATGATTGCGGCCTGTGCTGCTGCCAAACGTGCCACTGGCACACGGAAAGGACTGCAGCTCACATAGTTCATTCCGTTCTTATAGAAGAACTCGGCTGCTGTCGGGTCGCCGCCATGCTCACCGCACACACCGCATTTCAGATTCGGGCGCGTGCTGCGGCCGCGCTCAATGCCAATCTTCACCAACTCGCCCACACACTCGCGGTCGAAGTTGTTGAACGGGTCGGCGGGGATAATCTTCTCATCGACATAAGTCTTGACGATAGCGTTCACGTCGTCACGGCTGAATCCGAAAGTCATCTGCGTCAAGTCGTTGGTGCCGAAGCTGAAGAACTCGGCCACCTCGGCAATCTGGTTGGCGACCAGCGCGGCGCGCGGTATCTCAATCATCGTGCCGAACTTATAGGTAAACTCAATGCCATACTTCTCTTCCACTTCCTTCTTCACCCTGTCGGCAATACGTTTCTGGTTGTGCAACTCGGCGGCGTTGATGGTCAGAGGCACCATGATTTCGAGCATGGGGTTGTGACCCTCTTTCATCAGTTCGACCGTGGCGCTGAACAAGGCGCGGAACTGGGTGGCAGTGATTTCGGGGTAGATGATACCCAGACGCACACCGCGCAGACCCATCATCGGGTTCACCTCATGCATGCTCTCGATGCGGGCATGCAGAGCCTCATAGCTCAGGCCGCGAGCCTTGGCCACCTCGCGCTGCTTCTCCTCGGTCTGGGGGACAAACTCATGCAGCGGGGGGTCCATCAGGCGGAACGTGAGGGGCTTTCCGTCCATCACCTTCAGCGTGCCCTTGGCACTCTCCTTGATGTAAGGCTCCAGCTCGGCCAGTGCGGCCACACGGGCCTCAAGCGTATCGGCCAGAATCATGTTGCGGAGCTTCTCCAGCGGCACCTCACTGTTCTCGCCATAGAACATGTGCTCAATGCGGAACAGGCCGATGCCCTCGGCTCCGAAATCAATAGCCTTCTGCGCGTCGATGGGGTTGTCGGCATTGGTGCGGACACCCATCTTGCGATACTTGTCGACAATCTTCATCAACTCCTGGAACAGAGGGTTCTCAGTGGCGTTGATCATCTTGACTTCCTCGTCATACACCCAGCCCTTCGAACCGTTCAGGCTCAGCAGGTCGCCCTCATGGTACAGCTTGCCGTTGATGGTGACGGTATTGTTCTCCTCCACGTTGACGCGTTTCTTGCCGTAGGCGTCGGTGGTCACGCTGGCCGAGTCCTTGCCAATCTCCACGGCGTCGCAGCCCACAATGCAGCACTTGCCCCATCCACGGGCCACCAGTGCGGCGTGCGAAGTCATGCCTCCGCGGGCGGTCAGGATACCGTCGGCGGCGCGCATGCCTTCCACATCCTCGGGGTTGGTTTCCTCGCGCACCAAGATATTCTTGATGCCGGCAGCCTGATACTCCTTGGCTTTCTCGCTCGAAAGGGCAATCACGCCCACAGCGCCTCCGGGGCCGGCGGGCAGACCTTTGGCAATGACGGTGTGCTTCTTCTCGTCGGCACTGTCCAGAATGGGGTGCAGCAGCTCGTCCAGCTGGGCGGGACTGATGCGCATCACCACCTCGCTCTCGTCAATCAAGCCCTCTTTCAGCATGTCCATGGCCATCGTCAGGGCAGCCACGCCGGTGCGTTTGCCCACGCGGCACTGCAGCATATACAGCTTGCCGTCCTGGATGGTGAACTCGATATCGAGCATGTCGTGGAAATTCTTCTCGAGAGTGGCGCGGATGTCGCACAACTCCTTATATGTCTCGGGCATCAGCTCCTGCATCGAGTGCATGTGCTTGTTCTGCTCGTTCTTGGTGTCGTCGTTGAGGGGGTTGGGGGTGCGGATGCCGGCCACCACGTCCTCGCCCTGGGCGTTGATGAGCCACTCGCCATAGAACTGGTTGTCGCCCGTGGCGGGATTGCGGGTGAAAGCAACGCCCGTGGCGCTGTTGTCGCCCATGTTGCCGAACACCATGGCCTGCACGTTGACGGCGGTGCCCCAATCGTCGGGAATGCCCTCAATCTTGCGGTAGCTTACAGCCTTCTTGCCGTTCCAGCTCTTGAAAACAGCCTTGATGCCGCCTTCCATCTGGGCCTTGGCATCGTCGGGGAACTCGACGCCGAGCACCTCTTTCACCTTGGCTTTGAAGTCCTCGGCCAGCTTCTTCAGGTCGTCGGCCGTGAGGTCAGTGTCGCTCTTATAGTTGTGCTGGGCCTTGTACTCGTCCAGCATGTCATCCAGCTGCTTGCGGATGCCTTTGCCGTCGGCGGGCTCAATGCCCTCGCTCTTCTCCATCACCACATCGGCATACATCATGATGAGGCGGCGGTAGGAGTCGTACACAAAGCGGGGGTTGTTGGTCTTCTTCAACATGCCGGGAATGGTCTTGGACGAGAGACCAATGTTCAGCACCGTGTCCATCATGCCGGGCATCGAGCTGCGGGCACCCGAGCGGCAGCTCACCAGCAGCGGGTTCTCGGCATCGTCATACTTCATGCCCATCAGTTTTTCCACGTTGGCCATACCCTTCCACACCTCGTCCATAAGGCCGGCGGGCAGCTGGCAGTTGTTGTCATAGTAAGCTGTGCAACATTCTGTAGTGATAGTTAAACCAGCGGGAACTGGAAGCCCCAGCAAGCACATTTCTGCCAAGTTGGCACCTTTTCCGCCGAGCAGATTCTTCATGTCGGCTTTTCCCTCGGCAGTCTTGCCGCCAAACGTGTAAACGAATTTAGTCATACTCTTGTTATTAATAATATTCGAAATTGAAAGTGCAAAGATACGAAATTTTTTTTAATAAATCGGACACAATTATATCCGCATCAACAATTTTAACATAATACAAACACTCACAATACTCATAAACAGGTATTTAAATCACTTCAACCATTAATAAAAAAGCGATGCCGACACACCCCCTCCTGCCCCCAAACGAAATCCAAGAGCATCGGTTGCGGGTTCTTGTCCCCCCGCACCGCCGCCCGCCGCGTCCCCCTGCCGCGCACCGCCCGCTCCCTCCGCGCTATACATTTTATATCCCTGTCCCGGCAATCCGGCGGGCGGCCTTGCCGCCCGCCGGCCTGCAGGGCGAACCCACAACCGTGCAGGTTCGCCCTTATGACCCTGGAAACTCCCCCCTCGGGGACCCATCTGTCCCACGGCAGAGGTCGGAATGGGGCTGAGGTGTGAAACAACTGCCGCAGAATGAGCGAGGGCAGAGCGAAAGGCATCCCCCGCCCTCTGGCAGGATGGACGCCAGCCGGAAGACCGCAGGACCGGGCGGGGCGCAGGGCTGATAAACACAGAAGCCTCCCGGGGCGGGAGGCTTCTGAATGGAAAAAAATATGACTGACGGATTAGGGATTTTCTTTGGGATTGATGCCAGTGATGATGAGCTGCACTTTGACAAACTCGTTGTCGTCCTTCTTCTTGGTGTCGAAGGCGGCGGTGGCGGCACGCTTGATGTCGGTGGGGGTCATGCCGGAGGTCTTGATGTTGGCCTCGGGCACTCCGTTCTTGACGAAGAACTCTTTGACGGCTTTGGCACGCTCGAGCGAGACGAGCTGGTCGTGCTCGGGGTCGATGCCGTAGGTCTGCACCCAGCCTTTGATGGTGAAGGCCACGTCGGGGTGGTTCTTGAACATCTGGACGTAGTTCATCAGGTTGGAGTCGGAGGCGGGCAGGAGTTCGTATTCGTTGCCGAAATAGATGTCGGATATGGGGTAGACGGTGCCGCGCTCAGCGCGATAGAGCTTCATACGCAGGAGGGTGTCCTCCTTGAAGCGGTCAGCGTTGAAGTCGTAGAAGATGGAGAAGTAGCCGTTGCGCTTGGCATAGAGTGTGTAGTTGAAGCCGGGCACGAATTTGACACGGCCGCCGCGGAAGTTCTCGTTGTGGACGATGACGCGGTTGTTGGTGTTCTTCTCGAGGATGGTGAGGTTGACATCGACATTCTTGCGGATTTTGGGGTCGTAGAAGGATACGGGCACTTCGAAGGCTTCGACAAAGATGGACACTTTGATGCTGTGGCCGGAGCCTTTGGGGTTGTTGTTGTCGAGCATGATGTAGTAGACTTCGCCTTTGCGCACGTCGATGGAGCGGATGTGGCGTTTGTTGGATGCTTTGGTGAGCAGGATGTCGGTGGCGTCGTGATACATGCCGATGGTGCCTTTGGCGGCCTCTTTCTCCATGGCCATGCGGGCCTGGCGGGCGGCCTCGGCTTTGGCTTTGGCGTCGAGTTTGGGGGCGTCAGGGGCGGCAGCCTTGGGTTTCTTGGGCTTGGCCAGCAGCGAGCTGTCGACGGAGGAGAGGTTGACGGCCACGGGCAGAACTTTGTTGCACTGGATGTGGTTGCTGAAGTAGGCGTCGGTGTATTTGTAGACTACCATGTCGTAGTCGTCGGCCAGGTTCTGCTGGGTGACGGCGATGTCGAGCTTGCCGTTATAGGGGACGGTGAACTTGTACCACACCGAGTTGTGTTCGAACTCGGGGAGGTTGGGGTGACGCTTGTCGGCCATAACTTCCATCACGCGGCCCGCGCCTTGCGGGGCGGTGGTGGGGCCGAAGGTGCGGTCGACACTGAGGGGGATGGCAAAGAGACAGTCGTTGCTGTTGTAGGGCAGCTGGACAAGGGGAATCTCCGGAGCTGCGTCCTTGTTCTTTTTGCCTTTTTTATTCTTCTTGGACTTCTTATCTTTGGCAGATTTCGAAGTTTTTGCACTGCTTTTCGTTTTGCTCTGGGCCTGGACATCGGAATAGCCAAATATCAGAGTACAAGCGAGTAGAGCGATCAAAAAACGTTTCATATTACTATATTTGCAATTAATTTTATGAAAACTATTCAACAGGCAAAGATACAACTATTTTTTGAATTGAGCGTTTTTTTTGTGAAAAAAAAGTTGCGACACTCTTCTGGCGTCTGTCCTGTGCACGGCCGGACAGGGTCGGGCGGACGGCTTTGCATGCCGGATAGGCGGCTGGTATGGTCCGCCCACCGGCGTGAAGGGATGGGGGAACGGGCTGCCGCTGCACAGCTTTGCCTTGCCCGGGAGGCGAAAACGCGTTCCTCTGCGCCCGAATTGCCGTTATTCCCTGCGGTGAGGCCGGTGACTGGCGGTGATAAATGCCTGGCTGTTCGGGATGTATGCTTTTTTTCATGATAGTGTGTTTATATCAAAAAAGATGTATCTTTGCTCCCAAATAGGAGTGTAAATTAAAAAGTTGCAAGATTCCCTCATAACGACAACAATCCCAAAAAACACATATTATGAAAACAGGTTATTTCATTGCGGCTGCCTTCGCCGCCCTGCTATTGGCCTCGGGCTGCCAGAAAGACCCGGAAGGCTACATCGCCGCCGACTTGGTGAACGGCCAAACCTTCAATTTCGCCATCCCCAGAAAAACCAGAGAATTGGTGTTTGAATACAATAGCTCTGTCGCTTCCGGCAAACTGCTTTCCACTCCCGATTCTCCTGTCCCGATTTATGGCAATCTGGACGGCACGACCTGGAGAGTCACCACAAGTGCCAGCGTGATAAACGCCCATCCCGATTGCAGTAGGATGTTCTGGGCCCGCACTCGACAAGAGGCTCATAGTTCTCTATTTGTTGAACCAGAATTGAATAAGATTGACTTTGGTAAAGGGTTCAGTACATGGAATGTTACGGATATGCACGAAATGTTTGCTAACTGTTTCGAACTGTACAGTCTTGACCTATCTAATTTCTACACCAAGAATGTGACGAATATGAGCAGTATGTTTTCTAATTGCCAAGACCTGTATAGTCTTGACCTCTCCCATTTTAACATGAGCCGGATGACTGATAGAAGATCTATGTGCTATTTGCTATCCTATCGTTTCCGACATTGCACCATCACCTGCTCGCCGACAACACAGTGGTATTTGGAAAACGGAACAGGCTTGAATACAAGCGGAGCCACCTTCACTTGGGTGAGGCCTACATCCAAGTAAGGCGACGGATATTCGCTTTACCGCATAGATAAAAGACGCAACCGCGTCAGCCCCTCCCCTTTTGAAAGGGGCTGGGGGTATGATTATAGTCATTACGATACATACCCCCGACCCCTCTAAAGAGGGGAGGTCGCGGTGGCGGGTCGTGGTCGGCAAGTATTGCATCCAAATGGAAGGGGAGAGCGCGGTGGCGGGTCGTGGTCGGCAAATATTGCATCCAAATGGGAGAACACAACCGCGTCAGCCCCTCCCCTTTTGAAAGGGGCTGGGGGTATGATTATAGTCATTATGATACATACCCCCGACCCCTCTAAAGAGGGGAGAGCGCGGTGGCGGGTCGTGGTCGGTAACTATTGCATCCAAATGGAAGGGGAGAGCGCGGTGGCGGGTCGTGGTCGGCAAGTATTGCATCCAAATGGGAGAACACAACTGCGTCAGCCCCTCCCCTTTTGAAAGGGGCCTGGGGGTATGATTATAGTCATTAATACATACCCCCGGCCCCTCTTAAGAGGGGAGAGCGCGGTGGCGGGTCGTGGTCGGCAAGTATTGCATCCAACTGAAAGGGGAGGTCGCGGTGGCGGGTCGTGGTCGGCAACTATTGCATCCAAATGGGAGAATACAACCGCGCCAGCCCCTCCCCTTTTGAAAGGGGCTAGGGGTATGATTATAGTCATTTATACATACCCCCGACCCCTCTAAAGAGGGGAGGTCGCGGTGGCGGGTCGTGGTCGGCAAGTATTGCATCCAAATGGAAGAATACAACCGCGTCAGCCCCTCCCCTTTTGAAAGGGGAGGGGGTATGATTATAGTCATTATGATACATACCCCCGGCCCCTCTGAAGAGGGGAGGTCGCGGTGGCGGGTCGTGGTCGACAAGTATTGCATCCAAATGGAAGGGGAGAGCGCGGTGGCGGGTCGTGGTCGGCAACTATTGCATCCAATTGGAAGGACGCAACCGCGCCAGCCCCTCCCCTTTTGATAGGGCATTAAAAAAGCGGTATCCGAGAGGGACACCGCTTTGGGGTATTTGCCACTGGGGCGTGGGATTATTTCTTGAGGTATTTGTCGAACCAGTCAATGAAGTTGCGATGCCAGAGGAGGCTGTTCTGGGGACGGAGCACCCAGTGGGTCTCGTCGGGGAAGTAGAGGTAGCGGGCTTCGAGGCCACGGAGTTTGGCGGCGTTGTAGGCGGCCATGCCCTGGGAGGCCACGATGCGGAAGTCGAACTCGCTGTGGACAACACAGATGGGGGTGTTCCACTTGTCGACAAAGAGGTGGGGCGAGTTGGCATAGGAGTGGGCGGTCTTGGCGTTCTTGACCCAATAGGGGCCGCCGAGGTCCCAGTTGGTGAACCAGTACTCTTCGGTCTCGAGGCACTGCTGCTCGAAGTTGAACATGCCGTTGTGGGCCAGGAAGGCTTTGAAGCGGTGGTTCTCGTTGTGGCCAGCGAGCCAATAGATGCTGTAGGCACCGAAAGAGGCGCCGCAGGCGCCGATGCGGTCGGGGTCAATCTGGGGCTTGTTCTTGGCGAAGTAGTCGGTGGCGGTCATGTAGTCTTTCATGCAGAGTCCGCCGTAGTCGCCGCTGATTTCCTCACACCAGGCGGTGCCGAAGCCGGGGCATCCACGACGGTTGGGAGCGATGACAAAGTAGCCAGCGCCGCTCATGACTTCGAAGTTCCAGCGGGTGCTCCAGAACTGGGATACCATGCTCTGGGGGCCGCCTTCGCAGAAGAGAAGCGCGGGGTAGGTCTTGGTGCTGTCGTAGTCGTAGGGATAGATGAGCCATACGAGCATCTCTTTGCCGTCGGATGTGGGAATCCAGCACTCCTCGGTGCGACCCATGCGAACCTGGGAGAGGACCTCGGTGTTGATGGAGGTGAGCTGCTTGCCGGTCTGGTTCTCGCCGTTGAGGGTGTAGCAGAAAATCTCGGCGGGGTGCTGCATGGAGACCTCGGTGGCGAAGATGTTGTTGCCGCAGAGGGTGAAGCCGTTGATGTCGTGGCAGGCCTTGGTGACCTGGCGGATGGCCTTGGTGTTGACGTCGAAGGCGAAGATTTCGTTCATGCCGCGATACATGACCACGGCGGCCAGCTGGCTGTCGTCGTCGCTCCAGCTGATGCCGCTGACGCCGTAGTCGAAGTCGGCGGTATAGTCGGTACGCTGGTTGGTGGCGAGGTCGAGGACCATGAGGCGGAGCTTGTCGCTCTCATAGCCGTCATGCTCCATGCTTTCCCAAGCAATCTTTTTGCCGTCGTGACTGAAGACGGGGTTTTGGTCGTAGCCCATGATGCCGTCGCTGATGTTGACAGTCTGGCGGGTGGCAATGGTGTAGAGGTATATGTCGCTATTGGTGCTGAGGGCGTAGTCTTTACCGGTCTTGGCACGGCAGGTGTAGGCTATCTGGCTGCCATCGGGCGAGAAGTTGAACTGCTCGACACCGCCCCACGGGCGCATGGGGCACTCGTAAGGTTTGGATCCGATGACGTCGACGGCGCTGGCGATGTCAACCCCCTTGTCGGAGAGGGGTGCGAGGAAGATGTGGGGATATTCATCGACCCAGCTGTCCCAGTGGCGGTACATGAGGTCCTCGTTGATGCGGCCGGTGGTCTGGTCAAGGCCGGCATAGAGTTTCTGAAGGTCGTCGGGACGCTGCACGGGGAGGTCGCTGACGTAAAGAATCTTGTCGCCTTGTGGGGAAATCTTGAAGCCTTCGAGGCCGGACTCGACGGTGGCAAGCACTTTCTCCTTTTTGCTGTCAATGTTCATGGATACGATGTTGGTTCCACGGGCAAAGAGGAGTGTGTTGTCGTTGAGCCAGACGGGGTTGAACTCGTTCTCGACGGTGTGGGTGATGCGCACGGCCTGCCCGTCGCCCGACAGGGGAAGGAGGTAGAGCTCAGCATTGCCTTTGTTTTGGGCCATGTTGTAGTAGGTGTTGGCGTAAACCAGGCGGGAGCCGTCGGGGCTGACGGCAAATTCACCCATCTTGCCGAGTTGCCACATGACCTCAGGGGTGAAACGGCCGTTTTCGACTGTTGTGTCAGGCTTTCCGATGATGTCGGGGGAATCCTGTGGTTTCTGCTTGCAGCCCACGGTGAGAAGGAGTGCGGCTGCCATGAGGATGTATGTCTTTTTCATTTGTAGTGATTAAATATTTTTGCAAAGGTACAACTTTTTTCAAGAACAACGAAAAAAACTTGTTGGATGTCGGGGAAAAATAGTATTTTTGCAGATTGATAGAACGGTAGTTGAGAGCTGAATATGTACGCAAAAGCATTTGACATCCAGAAGGTAGCAATGTGTCGGCAATGGATGGCCGAGGGGCAGAATATTCTGCTCGTCGCGCATACCAATGCCGATGGCGACGCATGTGGGAGTCTGCTGGGCTTGACCCTGATGCTGGACCAGGCCACGGGGGCGGACTGCCACGTGACACCGGTGCTGCCCAACGGGTGTCCGAAGAATTTCAGCTGGCTGCCGGGGGCCGGGCGTATTTTGAGCGGCGAGACGGACCGAGACCTGTGGAGGACTCTGCTTGACAAGGCCGACCTCGTGATATGCCTCGACCTGAACGCCGCCTCGCGCACCGATATGCTGGCTGGCGAACTGCGGGACAGAAGATGCCGCAAGGTGCTGATAGACCATCACCACAATCCCGCTACCGACGAGTTTGACCTGATATTTTCCGACCCGCAGATTTCGAGTACGTGCGAGCTGGTGGTGTGGCTGTCAGAAAAGCTGTGGGGCGACCGATATATGAACCGGGATGTGGCCACATGCCTTTACACAGGCCTGAACACTGACACCGGCGGGTTTGCATTCAGCTGCGAGCAGCCCAGCTGTTTCGAGGCTGCGGCAAAACTGGTGCGGTACAACATTCAACCCAGCGAGATTAATAACCGAATAGTGAACACGTTCTCAGTGAACCGCATGATGTTCTATGGCTTCGCACTGAGCGAAAGGATGCGCATCTATCCTGACCAGAAGGTGGCCCTGATGGTCTTTTCGCTCGAAGACCAAAAGCGTTTCGGCGTAGGCGGTGAGGATATGGAGGGGTTGGTGAACTACACGCTGATGATGAAAGAGATGATGATTGGCGCACTGCTGCGTGAGGAAAAGGGACGGACGAAGGTGTCTCTGCGGTCGAAGCGCGGCATCGATGTGAACAGAATAGCCATCACGCTGGGCGGCGGCGGACACACACAGGCGGCGGGTGCCACCTGCATGATGTCACTGGACGAGACGTTGAGGGCTGTGGAGAAGGCACTGGGAATAGACCATGTGAAACCAATAGAACTGCATTGTAAGCAATGAGACGAATACTTGACATCATAATAATTGCCTTCCTGTCCCTCACATCTGCCGCCTGCGGCGACAGGACTCCCACTATCGAGCTGGAGTCCGACCCGACAGCGGCGGTGAAGGAAAACATGATCAACGCCAACCGGGTGGTAATACAATCGGAAGCCACACAGATAGACGCCTATATCCAGCGACGGGGCTGGAATACCGAACCGCTGCGCTGCGGAGCCCAGTATCTGGTTCAGGAAAGGGGCAACGGCAGCCCTGTGCAGCCTGACGACACGGTGGTGGTGACCTACCGCCTTGAAGCCTTGGACGGCTCTCCCTTCTATCGCCGCCAGATTGACACACTGGTGGTGGGGCGGCGCGAGGTGACCGTAGCCCTTGACGACCTGCTGGAGCAGTTGACTTACGGAAGCACAGCCTGGCTGATAGCCCCATCGAACACGGCCTACGGCGTTGTAGGCGATGGCGACCGGGTGGCATCACGCACTCCGATAGTATACGATATCCAAGAAATAAAAAGGAAATAACAACATAATTAGTACACAAAAATGAAAAAAACATTATTGTTTGCCTCTTTGGCACTGACATTGGCCGCCTTCACGACGGCTTGCAATTCCAACAAGTTCAAGCAGAGCGAGAACGGCCTCCTGTACCGTTTCGAGACCCAGAATAGCGAAGGCGCCCAGCCCCAAAACGGCGACGTGATGGTGGGCGAGCTGATTCTGCGCATCGAAAACGACACCCTTTTCAGCAATGTCGGCAGCCCCGACCGCATATTCCAGGTGGCTGAAGCCCCCATGTTCAAAGGCGACATCGTTGAAGGCCTGAAAATGATGCATGTGGGCGACAAGGCCATCTTCAAAATCCCCGCCGACTCAATCGGCAATTTCATGATGGAGAGCCAGATGCCCCCGCAATACAAGAAGGGCAGCGGCCAATTCTTCTATTATGAAATCTCGCTGATGGACCTCGTCACCAAAGACGAGCTGGCCCAGGAACAGGCCAACTTCATCGAAGAGATGAACCAGCGCAAAGACAATGAACCCGCCACTCTGGCCAAATACATTGCCGACAACAACATCACCGCCAAACCCACCAAGAGCGGCCTCTATGTCATCGTGAATAAGAAAGGCGACGGCCCCAAGGTGGCAGCCGGCAAAAAGGTTTCCGTGAACTATACCGGCCGTCTGCTCGACGGCACCCTGTTCGACACCAGCCGTGAGGCCGACGCCCGCGAAGCCAACAAGGTTCAGGAAGGCCGCGAGTACGGCCCCATGACCTACACCGTCGGAAGCCAGCCCATGATTAAGGGTTGGGAAGAAGGCATCATGGGTCAGACCGCCGGCAGCGACATCACCCTTGTCATGCCCTCCGAACTGGCTTATGGCGCACGTGGCGCTGGAAAAGACATCCTGCCGTACAGCCCCCTGGTGTTCAACCTGACCATCGAATCGGTCGAATAACCACACTCGCCATAGGATGGCGGCAACAGGATCTTGCCGTCATTCTATGGCGTTACACCACTTCACAAGACTCCAAATACTGCCTTTACATTTATGAAGAATATTGTCATTTTCGGCGCTCCCGGTGCAGGGAAAGGCACACAGAGCGACTTTATTGTTGAAAAATACGGTCTCACCCATATCTCCACTGGCGACCTCCTGCGCAAAGAGATTGCCGACCAAAGCCCCTTAGGGCTGCGCATCAAAGACATCATGGATGCCGGCCAACTCGTCAGCGACGACATCGTGGTGGAGATGATTGACAACGCCATTGCCCGCGACACGAAGGGCATCCTCTTCGACGGATTCCCCCGCAACGTGGCTCAGGCCGAGACCTTGGACCGCCTGCTGGCCAAACACGGCCGCACCCTCACCTGCATGGTACGCCTGGACGTTCCACGCGAGGAGCTCATCCGCCGCATGCTTGAACGCGCCAAAGTGAGCGGCCGCAGCGACGACAACGAAGAGACCATCAAACACCGTCTGGTGGAATACGAAAACAAGACCCTGCCCGTGGCCGCATACTACGAAAAGCAGGGCAAAGAGGTAAAAATTAATGGACTGGGCGACATCAAGCGCATATCGCTCGACATAGCCCAGGCTATCGACAGCCTCTAACAGTCTCAACAGCACTGCCAAGGGCTGTCAGCCCCAAGGCCGACAGCCCTTTTTTTAATAAAACAACGGTAATATTTTCTTGCTCAAGACATGACCTCCAACTTTGTTGACTACGTCAAGATATTCATCCGCTCAGGCAAAGGCGGCGCTGGCTCCGCCCACCTGCTCCGCGTGAAGTATAACGCCAAGGCAGGACCCGACGGCGGCGACGGCGGCCGGGGCGGACACGTAATCCTGCGCGGCAACAGCCAGCGATGGACTCTGCTCCACCTGAAATATACCAAGCACGTGTTTGCCGAAAACGGACAGAACGGCGGCGAGAACCTCTGCACAGGACGCACAGGCGCAGACCAGATTCTTGACGTGCCGCTGGGCTGCATCTGCCGCGACGCCGAGACCAGCGAGGTTCTGGGCGAAGTGACCGAAGACGGGCAGGAAATCATCATTGCCAAGGGAGGCCGCGGCGGCCTGGGCAACGACCACTTCAAATCGCCCACCAACCAGACCCCCCGATATGCCCAGCCCGGCGAACCCGCCGTGGAGCGATGGGTCATCATTGAGTTAAAGGTGCTGGCCGACGTGGGGCTGGTAGGATTCCCCAACGCCGGGAAATCAACGTTCCTGAGTGTCGTATCCGCTGCCAAGCCCGAAATAGCCGACTACCCATTCACCACGCTGGTGCCCAACCTCGGCATTGTAAAATACCACGACAGCCAATCGTTCTGCATTGCCGACATCCCTGGCATCATCGAAGGGGCCAGTGAGGGCAAAGGCCTCGGCCTACGCTTCCTACGCCATATTGAACGCAACTCCATACTCCTATTCATGGTCAGTTGCGAGCAGCTGGACATTGCCCACGAATACAACATCCTGCTCGAAGAGTTGCGAAAATATAATCCCGAACTTCTCGACAAGGAGAGGGTGCTGGCCATCACCAAAAGCGACATCATCGACGAGACGATGATGCAGCAACTGCAACAACACCTGCCCACCGACATCGAGCACATCTTCATCTCTGCCGTCACGGGCTACCACATCGCCGAACTGAAAGACCTGCTTTACAGAAAACTGCAAACCAATGTCGCATCTTGAGCAGATAGACACGGCCGCTTTCTATTGGGTAAACCAGCACCACACCCCTTTCGCCGACTGGGTGCTGTGGACTGCCAGCCAACCGTGGTCGTGGGCCATCGTGCTCGTTGCAGCCTTCTGCCTCACCACGCTGCGCAAAGAGCCGCGTCGCTGGTGGCTCGTCCTGTTGGGCGTGGTGCTTTGCTTCCTCCTCTCGGACCGTATATCCGTCGTCTGCTTCAAGGATGTGTTCTGCCGTCTGCGCCCCTGCCAGGCTCTCGATGGGGTACGCATGTTCCGCACCTCCTGCGGCGGCCTTTACGGCTTCGTGTCCTCCCATGCCGCCAACGTCTTCGCCTTGGCGACATTCCTTGGTCTGCGCTTCCGCCAACGGTCCAGCCGCTCCTGGCTCTTCACCCTTCTCCTGTTCCTTTGGGCTGTGGTGGTGGGCTACTCTCGGCCCTATCTGGGCAAACACTATCCCGGCGACGTGGTGTGTGGAGCCCTGCTGGGAATCTGTGTCGGGACTGCGGTATTCTTTATCTCACAATTCGTTGACAACATGATTAATAAACACACCCTCTCAAAAAAAAATACTTAAAAATGAAACAAAATATTCTCATTTGCGTATATACGGGCGTGCTTACTTATTTCAAAGATGTATTGACGGGACGTCTCCCATGTGGGGGCGTTCTCGTTTTATAACCAAATCATTATCAATCAACAACACTGCAATATGACATTCTTAGACATTCTCATTGGCATTCCCCTTGTCTATTTCATCTACAAAGGCTGGAAACGCGGCATCGTCTTCGAAGTGGCCTCCCTGCTGGGCATTCTGGCGGGCGTGTGGGCCGCTGTACACCTCTCCACCTGGGTGGCCGAAGCCCTCAAACTCGAAGGCGAAGGCTCCGTACTCACCGCTTTCTTCATCACCTTCATGGGTGCGGTCGTGATAGCCTACTTCCTGGGCAAAGTGGTCGAAGGCCTCTTCAAGATGGTCAAGGCCGAGTTCGTCAACAAGCTGCTCGGCTCGGTAATCGGCATGCTCAAATGCCTCATCGTGGTCAGCATACTGCTCAACTTCATCCTTCTCATCGACCGGAACCACATCCTCATCACCCCCAAACTTCAGGAAGAGAGCATCCTCTACAAACCAACCTACACTATCGGCAACAAACTGTCGCGATCGCTCAAGACCTACATCATCGAGAAACGCGAAGAGCTGGCAGAGCAGCACAAAGACCAGCAACCATGTTGATACTCGCCCCGATGCAGGGACTCACCGAACTCATGTTCCGGAAAGTGTACCACCAATGCTTTCCCGGAGCCATAGACTCGTCCGTGTCACCCTTCCTATCCCTCACCCACGGCAATCTGGCCGACGCCTGGAAGAAGATTGACGACGTGCTGCCCGAAGCCAACCGCGACTCCCTGCCCGTGGTCCCCCAGATTCTTGGCAAAGAGCCACTCGAATTCGTCGACCTCGCCAACCGTCTGCACAGCATCGGCTACAGCGAAATCAACTGGAACATCGGCTGCCCCATGCGCCGTGTCACCGCCAAGCACCGCGGCAGCGGCATCCTCCCCCACCCCGACAAAGTCCGCTCCATACTCGACTATATACTACCCCGCCTCCAGCCCGCCCTCAGCGTCAAGATGCGATTAGGCCTCCAAAGCCCCGACGATATCTTCCCCCTCATCCCCATCCTTAACGACTACCCCCTGCTCAGCGTAACCATCCACCCCCGCACCGGCCGCCAGCAATACTCCGGGCAGGTAGACCTCGACACCTTCCAGCGCGTCCTCCCTCTCATCCGCCACAAAGTCATCTACAATGGCGACATCTGCACCCCCGCCGACTATCGACATCTCCGCGAGCGCTTCCCGCAAGTGCAGGACTTCATGATAGGCCGCGGCATCCTGTTCGACCCCCTCCTGCCCCTCCGCATCAAACACAACCACCCCGACGACCTCCCGGCCACGCTGCGTTTCATCCTTGCCCTCACCGAGGCCATCGACCGGCTTCCCATCCGCGAAGAAAGCCGTATGCGCAAAACCAAAGAATACTGGTGCCTCATCCGCCGCAGCCTTCCCATCACCGAGCAACAAGCCACCACCGTACTCCATGCCCAAACACCCGCCGAAACCCGCGCCCGACTCCATGCCATACTCGAAGCCATATAACTCAATCACAATCCCTCCTCGCCCAACAAGAAAAAATATTTCAAAAAATATAATAAAAACCACCCATCCCCGTTATAAACAACAATGAAACACAGAACCCTCATACTGATTCTCCTTCTGCCCATCATCACGGCAATATGCGGATGCAACAACAGCACCCCCTCCGAGAACATGTCCAACGAAGACATTCTCAAAGTACTCGACATCAAAATCCACAAAAATCCCAAAGACGACAACCTCTACTACGACCGCGCCAAAATCTACCTCGAGCTCAACCGGGTCAACGACGCCATAGCCGACCTCGCCCGTGCCGTGTCCATCAACGACAAAGAGTTCAAATACCACATGCTCCTTGCCGACGCCTACTTCTCCAACGGCGACGTAGGCAAAAGCTACAGCAGCCTGCAGCGCGCCCTCGAACTCGAGCCCGACAGCCAAGAAGCCTTCCTCAAAATGGGCGAGATAGCCTACTACAGCCGCGACTACGACCGCGCCATGGACAACCTGGGCAAAGTCACCGCCAAAGACCCCCAAAACCGCACCGCCCTCTTCATGAAAGGATTCATCTACAAAGAGACCGGCGACACCACCAATGCCATCCTGCTGCTGCGCAAAGTCTGCGACTACCACCCCGACTATGCCCCCGCCTTCGAGGAGCTGGGCATGCTCTACGCCGACCACCACGACCCCCTGGCCGTCGAATACCTCAACACTGCCCTCCGTCTGCAGCCCGACAATACCAACGCCCTCTACGGCCTGGCCATGTACTACCAAGACCTCAACCAACCCGAGCGGGCAGAAGAACTCTACAAACAAATCCTCGACATCAACGACAACCACAAAGAAGCCTGGCACAACCGGGGCTACCTCCAACTCTTCACCTACGGCGACTACCCCCTGGCCATCGAACACCTCACCCGTGCCATCCAGTGCGACAGCACCTTCATCGAAGCCTGGACCAATCGCGGCTGCGCCTATGAACTCACCGGCGACAAACAGCACGCCCGCGAAGACTTCATGGCCGCCCTCCGACTCGACCACACCTTCCAACCCGCCCTCGACGGCCTCAACCGCACGAAATAACAAACCATCAAAACATACAGTTATGAGCACATTAAAAGGACGCAACCTCATTTCCATCACCGACTTCTCAAAAGAAGAATACATAGAAGTGCTGGACATTGCCGAAGAATTCGAAAAAAATCCCAAGCAGCGTATTCTTAGCGACAAAGTCATCGCCACACTCTTCTTCGAACCCTCCACCCGCACCCGCCTCAGCTTCGAAAGTGCCGCCAACCAACTCGGCGCCCGCATCATCGGCTTCAGCGACCCCGGCGGCACCAGCGTGCAGAAAGGCGAGTCGCTCCACGACACCATCGTCATGGTATCCAGCTATGCCGACCTCATCGTCATGCGCAACCCCAAAGAAGGCTCTTCGCGCTATGCCTCCGAAGTAGCCACCGTGCCCGTCATCAACGCCGGCGACGGAGCCAACCAGCACCCCACCCAGTGCATGCTCGACCTCTACTCCATCCGCAAGACACAAGGCACCCTCGAGAACCTCAACATCGCTTGCGTCGGCGACCTCAAATACGGCCGCACCGTCCACTCCCTCGTCCAGGCCATGTGCAACTTCAACGCCACCTTCCACCTCGTCTCGCCCGAAGAACTTAAACTCCCCTCCTCAGTCAAGATGAGCATCAAGGACGCCGGCCTCAAATACTACCAGTACACCGACATCCAGAGCGTCATCCCCACCGCCGACATCATCTACATGACCCGTGTCCAGCGCGAGCGCTTCCCGGACCCCCTCGAATACGAGCGTGTCAAAGACAGCTGCATCCTCACCGCCTCCATGCTCCAGGGCTGCAAACCCAACATGCGAGTGCTGCACCCCCTGCCCCGCGTCAACGAAATCACCACCGACGTCGACAGCACCCCCTACGCCTACTACTTCCGCCAGGCACAGAACGGTGTCTACGTCCGCCAGGCACTCATGGCCGCCATCCTCGGCGCCAGATAAACAATGCCACATACACAACGCAACACAATTAACATCACAACAACCCCAATAATAACAACCATCATGGACACAAAGAAAGAACTCGTCGTCTCCGCCATCGAGAACGGCACCGTCATCGACCATATCCCCACCGAATCCGTCTACCGCGTCATCCACCTCCTCGGACTCGAAGAGTACAAAGACGAAGTGCTGATCGGCAACTATCTCCAAAGCTCGAAACTGGGCCGCAAAGGCATCATCAAAATCAAGAACAAACACTTCACCAAGGACGAAGTGAGCAAAGTGGCCCTCGTAGCCCCCTTTGTCACCATCATCACCATCCAGAACTACAAAGTCATCGAGAAATTCTCCACCGAAATCCCCGACCACGTCGAGAACTTCGTCAAATGCGCCAACCCCAAGTGCATCACCAACAGCGAAGCCGTCCCCACCAAATTCGACATCGTCGACAAAGAGAACCTCAAACTCCGCTGCCACTACTGCGAGAAATTCACCACCAAAGAAACCATCCACTTCATCCACTAACCCGCACCCCAACACCGTGCCGACAACAAAACACCCCTAAAAGCCCCAAGCCATGAAAAAATACTACATATCCCTCATCCTCCTGACCATCGTGATGGTGCTGGCCGCCTTCTGCACCCTCTGGTTTGCCCAAGGCCTCTTCCAGCCCATCCTTCCCGTCATACCCCTCTACTTTGCCGTCGTCACCGGGCTGCAGCACTACGCCGTAGTGAAAAGCTTCTACAAAGACCCGCGCACCTTCGTCAAAAACTTCCTCGGGCTCACCGTCGGCACCCTCTTCCTCCACCTCATCCTCCTCTGCACCTGGTCCTTCACCCACATCCCCCAGGCCCGCACCTTCATCCTGGCCTTCTGCATCTGCTACATAGTCTACCTCGCCTTCGAAACCATCTCCCTCGTGCTCCTCGTCAAAAACAAACGCAACGAATAACCCTGCTGCACAAAAGGCAGCAAAAGCAAGGGCAGCCTCCCGTCGGAGACTGCCCTTGCCCTATTCTGTCACACACGGCCTATCAGTCGTTCACAACCTTCTTATACACCGTGCCGGCCAGAGTCTGCAACTCGACAATGAAAATACCCTTGTAGGGCAACTCCAGCGTCATGCTGCCGCCGTGGGCGCGCACCTGCTGCAGCCGCTGGCCCGTCACCGAGTAGAGGCTCACCGCGCTCACCTCCACGCCGCCAAAATCCACCACACAACGTCCTTTGGCCGGGTTAGGGCTGAGCTTCACATTCTCGCCCAGCACCTCCGTCACCGAATGGTGTGTAGCCGAGTCGGTCGCAAACTGCAGATAGCCCCACGTACTCCACGACGTATCTCCGCACTCCGAGCGCACATAGAAATCATACGTCGTGCCGGGAGTCAGATTCACCAACGTAGCCGTACTGTCCGTAAACGTATAGCGCATACCCATGCCGCGGATAAAACCGGCGGGGCCCACCTCAACCGTCCACTTGTCAGGCACCACATTGCTGCTCCACTTCACCACGGCATGCACCGTCGAGCGGCTGTCGAGCCACACATCCGTCACACGCCCGCACGAGCCGTCGCGCTGCACCAAAGCCAAAGTGTCCAGATAAAGTTTCGAACCCTTGGCGCGGTTCTTCTCATTGGCCGACGAGATTGCAATCACCACCAGCGAGTCGGCCTCCACAAAAGCATACGCCTCCGGATAATACTCATTCAGCGTATAGTAATCCATCTCGAAAGGCTCATAAGTCGTAGTGTCATACAGCTGGAACAGATTCTTCGACCCGGCACCCACCAGCATCCTGCGCCCCAGTATAGGGTCGTAATACGTGCCCAACGCCACCAATGTGGCATTGTCGTCAATATCGCCGCTGCCGTTGCCGTCCTTATACTTATACATGCCGCGCACCTTGTTGAACTCAAACCCGTTCAGCGGGGCGCCGCCATGCAGCAACTCGTTCAAGTCGGTAGTATCCACCAACTCCAGCAGCCACGACAAATCGCTCGTCGGCTCCGCCAGCTGTTCCATCAAAGGCAACACCTTCATCAGGTCGACCTCGGCATTCGTCACAATCGAGGGAATCACCTCGGCCTGCAAAGCCGAATCCAGAAACTGGCTGACCAGCGTGCCCGCAATCGGCGACAACACATCTTGCAGCAGAAACGATTCCGCAATCAGGCCAGACCGCCCCTGGGGCGCCCGCAGCGTGTCGCGCGACACCTTGCACACCGGCATCGACAGGCTGATAGGCAGTGTAAGGCTCATATACGAAACCGTGTCGTCCACCACAAACATCGGTGCATGCCAGCCCTCAGGCAGCGTGTAGGCATCATAAAGCGGTATCGGGAGCGACAACACCTCCGTAGTGTCGCCGGGATAGTCTATCCACTGTTCAAAATTGCCAAACGGGACAGGCATGATAGAATCGGTCGACTGGGCGCAAACCCGTCCCCCTGCCGACATAGCGAAAAGAGCAGCAATGGCTAACAAAAAAGACTTTTTCATAATATCATAAGGTGTTAAAAATTAAGATACAAACCATACTATTTGCAGGCAAATCCACATGCAAAGGTACAACTTTTTTTGGTATTTCAAAAAAAAGTTGTACCTTTGCATCACCAATCAAGAGAACAAGACACTCGCAAAACACTGAAAACCAATGGAGAGGTGCCGGAGTGGTCGATCGGGGCGGTCTCGAAAACCGTTGACCAGCTTGCTGGTCCCAGGGTTCGAATCCCTGCCTCTCCGCTGAATGCAGCCGAAACGCTTTCGGTTGCATTTTTTTATTCCCCCAATGCGTCCAGTCCCGTCCCATCGCCGCCGCCTTCCGTCTGCGTCCTGGCTTCGCTCGTCCTGCCCCATTTCTTACCCACTCCAACTCAATTTCTTGTATCCCTGCGGGGAAAAATGTTCTTTATATGGAGTCGTTCTGCCCTTTGAGGAACGGTGGTGCAGCGGGCGGCACACGGCAGGCCGACCTCCTGCCGGGCCGCCAGCCACCGCGCCACAACGCGCGGCGCAGCGCCCGGCACCAAAAGGCGCAGAAAGGAAAGACAACAATCGGGAAGGGACGCGGCGGCGCAATCGCGCCACCGCCAACGCGCACCGCCGTGTTCAGGCCTGGAGGGCGGCGAGGCGGGTACGGCGCAAGGCCTCATGGCTGCCGAAGCCTACGCCCTCCACGTCCTCCATCAGCAGGTAGCAGGTGCCGTCCTGCTGGCCGTCCTCGGTCACCAACTCTATCTCCACCACCGTGTCGTTGAACGAGGCAATCCAGCCAAA